>Ga0256404_1001080_pt1 | contig 68746 bp, 67 predicted proteins | sample RumenRJG_01DNA_FD_185990 | JGI IMG/M metagenome (GOLD analysis project Ga0256404, IMG submission 185990) | Bovine rumen microbial communities from Lethbridge, Alberta, Canada - RJG_01 | ecosystem: Host-associated > Mammals > Digestive system > Stomach > Rumen | place: Canada: Alberta | collected... | reverse complement strand
CAGCTGCAGCGAGCAGGTGAAGAAGAGAAAACAGTATGCACCTTAAAGGTCAGAAGGAAATGCATAAAATGCTATGCAAAAGAGTTTGCTCAGAATCTTTCAACCTACAGAAACTTGACGCGGCCGCGAAAAGGACTTGTCCCTTGGAGATGAACAATATACAATACTATTGAACAGCAAGGCAGACCGCTCCGCTACACCGGAACCGCTGCAGGCGCTGTTCCGGTATATGAATGAGTCGATCGTTTCCGGGGACGACGCATTGCTGCATCAGATCGATGCCTCCGTCCAGTCCTGGAACACAGGGGAAGGGGTGAATGTGATCATGACATTGGAACAGGAGATCCTGATTAAAGAAGCAAAAGCGCGTGAGGAAGGTCTTAAAGAAGGCTACGACAAAGGCCGCAACGAAGCACGCTTGCAGATGGCAAAGATGTTGAAGGACGATGGGCTTTCAGTCGAAGCCATCACTCGATACACCGGCCTGACTGAAGAAGAAATCAAAGAACTCTAACCACAAAAGGTGCCGCATGAAGCGGCACCTCTTTGTATATCGCGTGTGCTACGCGAATCAGCCTTTTACTTTCTGATCTTATCTCTATAGTTGAGATACTGGTCGTCCTGACCCGGCTTCCAGCGTACGCCTTCCTTGCCGAGTTCGCCGAATTCGATGTCGTCCGGCAGTGTCGGCTGCATCGGGTTCGCCTTGATGTGCGCGACTGCGTCGTACAGGTCGGAGCCGAGGAAGTATTTCTCAGGCTTGTTCGGGTTTGGCTCACCCTTCGCCTTGGCTTCGATACCGGCCTTGACCTTTTCCGGTGATGCAGGCAGCTCGTAGATTCTGACGCCGACAGCGTTGTTGATCGCGTTGATAACTGCCATGTGGTCGGAGGACTGGAATGCCTCGGACGCGCCAGAGGAACCGAACGGACCACGCGGGTCTTCGCCGTCGATGTGGATGTAGTTGAAGTCAGGATTGTCCGGAATGTCGTTGGCATAGAGGATACCTGCCTTGACCATGTTCCAGTCTTTCTCAACATCTTCGTAGTTCTCTGTGAGAGCGAAGCCGATGGCGTGTGACATGCCGCCGTAGATCTGGCCTTCAACAGCCTGGACGTTACCGGGCTTACCGATCCATTCAACGCAGGTCATGCCTGTGCACTTCGTCTTACCGGTTGCAACTTCTACGTCAACGGTTGCCAGGAACAGAGCATAGGTGTAGGTATATGTCGGGTTACCGGTACCATCGTTCGGGTCGAGGTCGTAGAAGTAGTTGTATTCATCTACAGTTGCCCAGTCGCCCGGGTATCTGGTCGGAAGACCTTCCGCTACCATCTCGTCGTATGTTCTGTAGGTTCCGTCTTCTTTTCTCATTGCGTCCGCGATGTTCTTCGCAGCAACGATGGAAGCTTTACCGTTCGCATAGTGTGATCTGGAACCAGCAGACTCACCGGTGTTCGGGCAGTACTTGGAGTCATCCTGGATGAGCTTGATGTCATCCGGTGTGATGTTCGGGAAGTACGGCTTCAGAGCTTCCAATGTGCAGATCAGTGAACCCTGGTCGCCGCCCTGGCCCTGATCCTGCCATGTGTCATACTTTCTGAAGGTGCCGTCCGGCATGAGCTCGATCGCAACGTGCGCTTCATCGATGCCGCCCAGGCCTACGTTGTAGCCGCCCCATGCGATGCCGACGCCCTTCTTGACGTCTTCATGATCCTTGTTCCAAGCGTCTGCTTCGGCTTTCTTCTCGTCATAGATCGGTTTCAGCTTATCCATCATCTCTTCCATTGGATAGTGGAGATACGGCAGCTGGTTGATGTTGGTGTCTTCCGGCGTTCTCGCAATGTTCCTGTATCTGAAATCGAACGGATCGATACCGGCCTTTTCTGCCAGCATATCAACGATCGCTTCGGAACAGGTGTAAGCCTGCGGCGCGCCGTAGCCTCTGTACGCAGTTGTCCAGATGTGGTTGGAAACAGCCGCTCTGTTCATGCCGACTACGTTCGGAATGTAGTACGGATAGAACATGAATCTGGAAGTCTTGGTCAGCTTGTCATCACCAAAGTCGGTGAAGCAGCCAGCATCCAGTCCGCAGTCATATTCGCCGGCAACGAACTTACCGTTTTCATCACAGGCAAGACGTGCGTTCCAGTAGGACGGTGAACGCTTACCGGTGACAGCCATGAACTGCTTGTAATCCATGGACAGGGAGCATGGCATCTTGGTGACCATTGTCGCGTATGCGCACAGTGTCCAGTTGTGTGCGTTCATTGCCCAGCCGAAGGAACCGCCGGTCGGGTTCTCGATGAGGCGGATGTCGTTTTCTGAGTCGAGACCCAGAGCGTTTGCCATCTCGTCCTTATCCCAATAGAGCGTCATGGTTTTGCAGTGTACGCAGAGCTTGTTGTCTTCGTCATAGTATGTCTGCGCAACGTCGCCTTCGATGGACATATGCGGCTCTCTGGAGGAGTAGAAGGAACCTTCTACGGAGTAAGCTGCGTTCTCGATCAGTTCCGGAACGTGCTCATCATCGCCCTTCAGTACCGGCATGTTCGTGTACGTGTTCGGCGCGTATGTCTTCGGCATCCAGTCGTAGATCTGCTTCGCGTCCGGAGCAACAGCTTCCAGATAGTTCAGGTAAGCGTCCATCTCTTCGATCTCGACTTTTACGAAAGGAACGGCGGCTTTTGCATGCTCTCTGGTGTCTGCGACAACCAGCGCAACAACGTCACCGTACCATACGATTTCGTCTTCCGCGAGAATGTGGTGGTGCTCCTGCAGCTCAACGGTTCTTTCGGAGAATCCGAATGCCATGAAGTTGTTCTTGCATCCGAGGGCCTTAACGTCCTTCGCTGTGATGACCTTGACAACGCCCGGCATCTTCTCAGCTTCGCTGTAGTCGATGCTCTTGATCTTCGCGTGATGGGTGATTCTCGGCATAACCATTTCAACCTTCAGGGTCTCAGCCGGCATGTGCAGTTCTACATCATCACCGTAGTCGCATACGCCGCAGGCCTTCGGCAGAGCGTTCGGTCTTTCGAGCGGCTTGCCGTAGAAGTTGCCGATGTCTTTCTTCCAGTCATATCTGAAGTCTTCAACCGTCTTCTCGCCTCTCATGATCGCGGCAGCTGCCATGACAGCGTCTACGATCTGCTTGTAGCCTGTGCATCTGCAGATGTTTCTGTGCTTGGTGAACCAGTCTCTGACTTCTTCTCTTGTCGGATCCGGATTCTCCTGCAAAAGCTGGTACGCAGATACGATAAATCCCGGGACGCAGTAGCCGCACTGTACGGCGCCGCATGCGACCCACATCTGCTGCAGGGGGTGAGGATAGTTGACACTTCCGATACCTTCGATAGTGGTCACTTCGCTGTACTCTTCGACCTTGGCGATTTTTCTCGTGCAGGAGCGGATGACTTTGCCATTCAGGATGACAGAGCAGGCTCCGCAGACGCCGTAGCCGCAGCCGATCTTCAGGCCTGTCAGGCCGAGACGACGCAGTACGTCAGCAAGGGTGTCCTTCTCGGGATCGCAAATGAACATTCTGTCTGCACCATTAATGTGCAGAGTCATTTTCTTTAAATTCATAATTGCCTCCGTCTTTGATAATTAACTTGTGGTTTGCTTGCTTTGTGTATAAAGTTACACGATATACATATTTTACAGAATCTGCAAAAGAAGTGCAAGGAAAGCGGCACCGAATTCAATCTCGATTGTGCGAAAGTGCCTTAAAGTTACAAGTTTTCGACAAACAAATAAAAAGAGACGGTACACCGTGTACCGCCCCCCTTCGTTTACCGGCAATTGGTCTGTCTGCGCACTTTTTTATCAAAGACAAGCAAGCAATATGAATTTAAAGATGAATTGGGATACCTACAACGGCGCGGTCATGAAGAAGTATCGTCTGGGCAAGAGAGGCTGCGGGCGCAGAGCTTGCGGACGGCGTCAAGGTAGCGTCCGAGAAGTGGGGCGGCACAGACTTCGCGATGCACTCCAAGGGACTGGAGTTCCCGCAGTATGAACCGCGCGGAAGCTTCGGTATGGCCGCGTCCTATGCGGTATCCGACAGAGACGCCTGCCATATGAGATCCTACACAGCGAACTCAGAAGTATTCGAGGCGGCCGTTCCTCCGTACACCCACGAAGGCAAGGGACAGGTCATGACAGAGGAAGGCTTCCAGGATATGCTGGATCAGTACTATGAGATCATGGGCAGGGACAAGAACGGATGTCTGCCGCAGGATCTGATTGATACTCTGTAAATCACTGCTCAATTCGTGTATAATGAAGCTGCCGTAATCTGATTATGGCAACTTTGATTTTGTAAGGAGAATTACTATGAAAGTCACAGTCGCACTGCGCGGTACGCTGAAGAAACTGTTTGGCGGACCGACGGAAAAAGTCGTGGAGGGCATGGTGCGCGACGTGGTCCTGGGACTTGCGGAGAATCTCAAGGGCTACGAGGAAGGCAAGGAGATCGTCATCCGGATCAAGTAAATGGGTAACAAAAAAGCAAAAGCTACAAAAGACAAAAAGACCAACGTAATGCGCCTTCTGGATCAGGCAGGCATCACGTATACATCGCACAATTACGAGTCCACGGGAGCCATCAGCGGGGTGGAAGTCGCGGCAGCTCTGGGACAGGATCCGGGCAGTACTTTCAAGACGCTGGTCACACAGGGCCGGCAGGAACACTATGTGTTTATCGTTCCTGTCGCGGCGGAGCTGGACCTGAAGAAGGCGGCCTCGGCGGTCGGAGAGAAGAGCATCGAAATGATAAAGCAGAAGGAACTGCTCCCGCTGACCGGATACATCCACGGCGGCTGTTCGCCCATCGGGATGAAGAAACCCTTCCGGACGGTGATCGATGAGACGGCGCTACTGTACGATACGATCATGTTCAGCGCCGGCAAGATCGGCTGGCAGGTGGAGATGGCAGCGCAGGATTTGGAGCAGATGATCCAGTTGGAATACGCAGATATCACAAAGGCAGAATGAGGTGAAGGATGAAGAAAGTAGTAATCGCAGGCGCGGGTCAGATGGGAGCGGCCGCAGCGCGGATCATGGATCCGAATAAAGTGGAGATCCTGGGGTTTGCGGACAACGATCCGGATAAGTGGTCCCTGGCGGATGGGAGCTGTCCGGAAAACTCCAACAAGATCCCGGTGTTTTCCATTCAGACGGCGGTAGATCTCGCGCCGGACGAGTTCCTGATCAGCCCTCTTGATAAAGAGCGGTCCCGAGCCATCGCGGAGCAGCTCAAGCTGTGCCGGTTCTACGGCGACGTCGTGCAGCTGCGGGACATCTATGATAAGTTCGACATCCGGAGCACCTGCATCCGGGAGATGGCAGCGCGTGTTGCCAACGTGCCCGGCGCCATCGCGGAGCTCGGCGTCTACCAGGGGGATACCGCCTGGCAGCTGAATTATTATCTGCCGGAGAAACAGTTTTATCTCTTCGATACATTTGAAGGATTCACGGATACGGATGTCGCCACAGAAAGGGCCTACGCAATGTCCCGCGCGGAAGTGGGCGATTTCGCCGACACCTCCGTCGGCGCGGTTTTGGACCGCCTGCCCCATCCCGAGATGTGCAAGGTGCGCAAAGGCCACTTCCCGGAAACGGCTGCCGGTCTGACCCACACAGACTTCGCTCTCGTCAGTCTTGACGCAGATCTTTATGAACCGACCATGGCGGGCATGGAATTTTTCTATCCTCGCCTCAACGAGGGCGGCGTGCTCCTCATCCACGACTACCACAACACACGTTTCAAAGGCGTGCGTCAGGCGGTAAAGGAGTACGAGCAAAAGCTGATCAAGAGCGGCGCGGCTCCTTTGAAACTGGTGCCCCTCGGCGATTTGCACGGAAGCTGCGTGGTCATCAAATAGTGGATCATTGCCTGTGAATTTCGGATTGTCGTAGTTTTTTCTCGGAAATGGGACAAAAACTACGACTTTTTTCGATGTAGAAGAGTATTAGAAGACTGTAAGGAATGGCATGACACGCTAAGTCTTAGTTTTCGTAACGAATAGAGCACAAAACTACGACAGTACGACTCCGGATCATCCCCGAACCAGCTCTGGGGAGCTGGAATTCAGTTCACATAATTGAATGTTCATAGTTCTTATTCGTTTTCCGGTTGAAAACTACGACAGTCCGAAATCTGAATGCGCCGGAAGGCTTCGGCGAAGTCTGTTACAACGGTAAGATGCCGGTGCAGCTCCTCGTTCAGCGCCAGCAGAGAGTCGTCCATCCGCCGCGTGTTGGCCGGGGATTTAACAACGCCGACGCAGGGATACTCGGAGTCGAGCAGCTGATACAGTTTCCGGCGAAACGCCTCGCTTGCGAGCTCGTGCCCGCCGATCTCATCGAGAAGGATGATCTTCGCCTGTCCGGCCTTTGCAGCGGCGAACGCTTCATCCATGTAACGGATCCCGGTCGTTTCAAACACGGTCATATCGACGCGCGAGCCGCCCGCAGTGAATGCCTTGAAGACATTGTCGCACGCGTCAGGATCGGCAGTGACCGAAAGCGCCGCGCCGGCCGGGGCGAGGCGAAAGCCCAGGAGATTTCCGTCGGCATCGGTCAGCCGCTGGCTGGTGAAACCGTACACGCCTGCAAGGGATGGACCGAAAAACTCGCGGAGGGTTTTGCGTATTAACGTGGATTTGCCCGTCTGGATGGGGCCTTCGATAAACAGATTGTTCATGGGTCTATTGTAACCCGCGAAGGCAGAGAAGTCCATGCCGGCGGCTTTCGTGAGACCGGAACTTTCGCGAGACCGAAACTTTCATGAAGCCGAAACTTGTGTTATAGTTTCCCGGGAGGCAGAGAATCTTGAACAGAAACGAATTACCCTATTTCAGTATCGGCAGATCTTACGGCGGGAACCAGAACTGGTTCCCGGATTTCTGGATGCACATCGGCGGGTGCGGCGCGCTGACCATGTGCGATCTGATGATCTACATGGCGACGCACCGGGCAAGGCCGGAATGTATTCCGTTGCGTGCGGATGAGCTGACGCGCAGAGAATACGTCCGGTTCGGCATGCAGATGAAACCATACCTGCGGCCGCGGAATACGGGGATCAAGGATCTGGAAACGTTCATCGGCGGGGCGGAAGATTATCTGCGCGCCATGAAAATCAGCGGTATCACACTGGAGGGATTCAGCGGCGAACAGCCTTATGAAACGGCGGAGCAGGTGCTGAAGCAGCAGATCGATGCCGGGCTTCCGGTGCCCATGCTTATGCTGAAACACCGGGATCCGGAATTCAGTTTCTTCGAGTGGCACTGGTTCCTGATTGTCGGATACGAGTACAGGAAGGTGCCCGGCGGTCAGGCGCTTTACGCAAAAGCCGCCACCTACGGCAAGGCCCACTGGCTGCGGTTCGACCGGTTCTGGGATACGGGAGAAGAAGAACGGGGCGGACTGATTATCGCGCGGGAGGATCGGTAGAATCAATCCTGCTCCGGCTGTATGAAGATCGCCATGCTGACCGGCCTGGCGTAACCGATCAGTGTCAGATCATAAGTCCGGGCAAGCTCCGCGGCCCGTTTGGAAATCGTGCCTTTTCCGGCCATGACCGGGATGCCGGCGCGGATCACCTTTTGCACCATGGCGCGGCTGATCCTGCCGCTGGTGAACAGCACGCAGCGGGTCAGATCCATGTCGTTTCGCATCGCCCATCCGATTGCCTTATCTATAGCGCTGTGCCGGCCGATATCCTCGCAGCGGAACAGAATATCCAATTCAGAATCGGCTGCGGCATTTCCGCAGGCTGCGATCCGGCAGCTGTGCGCCGCCATGGTCTGTTTTCTCAAAGGGAGAATGATTTCAAAGTCTTCGGCCAGCCGGAAGATCCAGCCGCGGTTCCATTTGATCGGCGCGACGGATCGCATCGGGCGTCTCGGCGCGAAAGCAATATCGCGGAACCGATCTGCCAGGAGCACCTCCGCAGCAGTTCCGTCCTCACTGACGGAAAGGCTCGCCACATCCTCAATACTGTCAATAAAACCCTCCGCGCGGATCCACCCCAGCACGAGCTCGCTGATGTATTGCGGCGAGCAGGGGATGGTGCCGGCCGGTCGGCCGTTGATGCGGATCTCCACGGTGTTTTCCATCAGCATGCTGTCCTGTCCTATGCCGGTGGTGCCGTCAGCCAGCACTTTCGTGAACGTGTTCTGTTCGATCAGCTCAAACGGACCGGCGTCCTGAATTCTGGCGGAAGCCGTCCGGATGTCCGGCGCATAGCTGGCTTCGATCAGATCCACGAGCCGCTCGATATCGGTCAGAGCGTTGATTACAGGAAGCCCCCGGAAGGTGCTTAATTCATTGGAGATGACGCCGCTGCAGGCAATGGTCAGGTCGTTGAGCTGAGAAGCAAGGCTGGCGTCCCGCTGGCCTTCTTCCGGTTCGGCGGTGACTCCCGTAATGATGTTCGGGCAGCGCAGATCCACATGGCTTTCGATCACGACCCAGTCGGTGTCGTAATGCTTCAGGATGCCGGCAAGATCCATCTTGCCTTTGAACATCACATTGGTTTCGTCGTGGCACCGGGCCGTGACCGGGTCCGCGCCGGCAGCCTTGTGCTTGCCCGTATCCTCGCCCTCCACATCCATGGTAAAGCCTTCGATGTGGATTCCTTTCACAGAACCGACGGTATATCCCCGCCGGCACAGCTCCGCGATGATCTGTGTCACGGTAGTGGTCTTTCCGGTTTTTTTTCTTCCCTGTACGTTGACGATCTTCATGTTTTCCTGCCTTTGCTCCTGAAACAGTATCAGATATGTGAATTATATTTGGCAAAAAAGACAATGTCAAATGCCGCTCCGATTTCGATATCCGTTTTCCGTCGTATGCCGCCTGTTGGTTAATACTTATTGTAAAAATCCCCTCAATCGCGCGCATTTCTCATCCCACAATTTTCCAATTTTAAATTGTGTCTGTATGGTGAACAATTTGATGTAATTATCATGTTTCAAATGGTGAACATTCACCAAAATCCAATTGGATTTTACATTTTAGTACAATTATTTTTGGGAAAATGGAACAATCTGTAAATCTTCGGCGGTCAATCATGTCCCTATGCATTTATCCGCTGACGATATGGTGAGAAACGAGTCGAATTCACACTAAAATTACATTAGTGCTCTAACTACCTTCCTGCCCATGGACTTAAACGCTCCACAAAACCTGACGCTGCCCGTTGTTCGTGAAACGATTGCGGATTTCCGGATGGTTTGTTATTATCAAAGGCAAACCAAAAGCAACAAGACAAAAGCAAGACAGCAGGAGCAGTACACTATGACGACGATCAACTGGAATGAGATCTGGAGAAACACAGACGACGCGAAGGAACGGTCCAACAATCTGGAATTCTGGGACAATTACGCGCCGCGGTTCCGTAAGAAACTGACGGAGCCGGACCCGTATATCGAGAAGTTCTATGAATATATGGGGGCTGAGACGGGCGATACACTCTTTGACATGGGCTGCGGACCGGGAACGCTGGCGATCCCCTTCGCCCGAAAAGGCCATGAGGTTTTCGCAGCGGACTTTTCGCCGGAGATGCTTAAATACCTGATGAAGGGAGCGGAGGAGGAAGGCGTTGCAGACAGGGTCCATCCGATCCAGCTCAACTGGAATGAGGACTGGAGCGAGCGGAATCTTCCCCAGTGCGACATCGCGTTTTCGTCCCGGTCGTTCATTTCCAGGGATCTGACCAGTTCTCTGGAGAAACTCGAGTCTGTGGCGAGGCGCAAAGTCTGCATCGGCGCATGGGATTCTCCCGCTCCAAGTTACGACCGGCATCTGGCGAAGGCCATCGGTTATGAGCGACCCGGCATATCTGTGTATTATATGATCATGGGCGAGCTGATGGACCGGGATGTCTTCCCGGAACTGAAGTTTATCTTCACGCCATTCCGGCTGTCTAAATTTGAGAGCCGGGAGGCGGCGGAAGAGCAGCTGCGCGCTGCCTTTTCCCACATGACAGCGGAGCAGGAAGAATTGTTCAACACATATCTGGAAGAGCACCTGTTCTTCAATCCCGAAAAGGGCAGGTACTACGGCAGAGAACTGGATGGGTTCTGGCAGTTCGATCACGATGAAACCAGCTCGATCGCCTTCATCAGCTGGAATATTGAAACCGTCTATGGATAAAAGCAACAAGACAACATTTATCTATATGGGCGACCCCCAGTGCAGCCGGATCCGCGGCCGCGACAACGATTACTCCCAGTGGGGACAGCTGCTGCGCCGCGCCCTTGTCATGCAAAGGCAGGAAGGCCCGGGAAACGCCGCCGGGAAGAGCGAAGCGGACGCAGAGCGGAGCACGCTGCTCGTTCTGGGCGGGGATCTGGTCAACCGCAAGGACGACCACGCAGCCTGGGATGCCTTTTTTGACGCGGCGGCCGGGATCGCCCGGCCCATGCAGATGGCAAGCGTCGTCACCGGTTCCGAGGAGAGCATCGGCAGCTACGCGGACCGGTTTTTGAATCCGGCCAACGGTCCGGCGGGACATGAGAAGGAGTTCTTCTCCTTTGACTACGGGTGCTGTCATTTCCTGTTTCTGGATTCGGATTACATGGGAAACCGGAGCCGGGATGCGTACAAGTACATCGGCGCGTGGATCAAGGCGGACCTGGCCATAAACCGGCAGCCGGCCACCTTCGCCGTGATGCATCACCCGGTCTATACGGTTGGAACATCCTATGACGACGATGTGCGCGCGGCTGCCGTCCGAGAGAATTATATGAAGCTTCTCTACCGGTACGGCGTCGATATGATCCTGTGCGGGCACCAGCATGTGTACGCCAGATCGAAGGCGCAGGCGGATGAAGAGGCGGGCCGGTATGAAATCACCCAGATCATGGGCGTGTCCGGAACGAAATACTTCGACGCGTGGAACAAAAGCGCCATGGCCTGCGTCAGAGAAAACATCTCCGTGGCGACACTCTTTGAGACGGACGGCGAGGCGATCCGGCTGAAGACGATCGACCAGACCGGCACCGTCATTGATGCGTACAGCCAGGAGGCGCGCGCGCCGAAGAAACGGAAGTGCGCGTCCTGTGAGCACTTCCGTGAGTGCGGAGGCACAGGAGCATTCGAAAAACGCGAGGCAGAGCGAAAGGCGCTGGCAGGACATGACCCGCTCAAACCGGAGAACAAGGAGGGGATCCGGGTCGTGATCCGCGGCGGGGACGGAGGCGAGCCGGCTCAGAGCGAATCGCGCCTGTTTTCGGATGAGTCACTTGGGAAGCTCGAGCAGATCGAGGAGCGATACTCCGTGATGCGCCGCGGGAAAAGAACGTATGAAACCTGGAGAGGCTTCCGGCTGCGGCAGCTGCTCGAACTGGCGGGCCTGGATATATCGTCCGCCGCAGGAGCAACGCTGCTTCTCACAAACAGCAAAGGCCACCAGAAGGCGCTTCCGCTGGAACAGAGTCTGACTGCCTGGCGCTTTGAAGACGGTGCGGACGAAGACGGTGCAGACAATGTGAGCAATGCAACCAAATCTGTTAAATATGTCGTTCCGACAATCATCTCCAGGGATGACGGGACATACCGGTTGATCACGGGGCAGCAGTCTGCTAACGAGTACAACGGCCGCGGCTGGATGGCGGATATCCGGCAGATCGACGTGTTTTAAAAGTTGTTCCGACAACTTTTGATGCTGTATAATTGTGGTATCATGAGGCAAACCATTTTGTATACAGGAGCACACATGCAGTATCTGGAAAGTATTATCAACAGCGGCCTGCTGAATGAACTGAAGAAATCAGATTACATGGACGCCTTCGAACAGCTGAAGATCTCAGGGCGAAACTACAAACCCGGGGAGACGGTATTCTTCGAAGGAGACATTATCGATAAGTTCTGTATCATTCGGAAAGGCAGTGTACGGAGTGAAAAGACCTATCTGAACGGAGAGATCCACATTGTGGAGCTCTTCGAGGAAGGAGCCGTGTTCGGTCTTGCCTTTGCCGTGTCCAGAAGCCGCATCTCCGCCCTGGATTTCATCACCAACGAAGACTGCGAGATCGTATTCGTGTCTATGCATTCGATCCAGAAGAGCAGGTTCGCGAAGGAGATGAACAGGGCTATCACGTATATGCTCGCGGATCACAGCATCAAGCTGAGCAACAAGGTGGAGATCCTGGCGGAGCGGGGACTGCGGGAGCGGATCATGGTCTATCTGCACATCCTGCAGGCAAAGTCCGGGACCAATACCGTCTCCATCCGGATGAGCCGGGAGCAGCTGGCCCAGTTCCTCTGCGTCAACCGATCCGCGTTGTCGAACGAACTTAGCAAAATGAAGAAAGACGGCATCATCGACTTCAAAGGCCCGACATTCACGCTTCTGGATACAGATGCCGAGAAAAAATAATTTTGAAAATACGGAATAATGTTGTTGCGACAACATACAAATGCTATCACAGGCAGTAAGATAAGCGTACCTCAAAAACGAAAACGTTTTGATAATTGACTTGATTTGACTTGGAACAGCAGCGGGGAGACCCGCTGTTGTTTTGTTTTTGAAAGGATGATGTTGAAACAACATATCGGGGGATTCGTGTTGGAGCAATGACACCTTTCCCGGAGAACATAGTGTAAGATGAACACTCAGAATAATATAAGGATCCGGAAAGACAGCGAGAAAACGAATGAACCTAAGCGGCAGACCAAAGACCAAGTTCAGAGTAAAAACGATCATACTGGTTAATGTCTTTATTATTGTATTCTTTGGGTCATTCATGATCGGAAAGTACCCGATCATGCCGGACGAGCTGATCAGGATCCTGCTGTCAAAGGTGTTCGATATTCAGCAGACCTGGCCCGACGCGGCGGAGAATGTCGTGTTCAGCATCCGGCTTCCGCGGGTGATCGCGGCGGGACTGGTCGGCGCTTCACTGGCGGTCGCAGGCGTGTGCTATCAGGGCATGTTTCAGAATCCGATGGTGTCCCCGGGCATTCTGGGCGCGTCATCCGGTGCCGGCTGCGGGGCTGCGCTGGCGATCCTGCTGGGACTTCCGTACTACGGGATCTCCTTCACAGCATTCCTGTTCGGCCTGGGTGCAGTGCTGCTGGCGTACGGCATCAGCCGCGTCAGCAGGATCAACCCGATCCTCGCCATGGTGCTGGCGGGAATGCTCATCAGCTCCCTGTTCAGCTCCGGCACATCGTTCATCAAGCTTGTGGCCGATACGCAGGAGGCATTGCCGGCCATCACCTACTGGCTGATGGGAAGCCTTGTATCGATCCAGTCAAAGGATATACTCTTCGCGATCGGTCCTGTGGCAGTGGGCATGATCCCGCTGATTCTCCTGCGGTGGCGGATCAACCTGCTGACGGTAGGAGAGGAGGAGGCGCTGTCCATGGGGATCGACACAACGAGACTGCGGCTGATCGTGATTATATGCGCAACGCTTCTGACTGCGATCAGCGTATCCATCAGCGGCGTGATCGGGTGGGTCGGCCTTGTGATCCCGCACTTTTGCCGGATGATCTTCGGATATGACTACCGGAGGCTGATCCCGACGAATATGCTGTTCGGCGCAACGTTCCTGATCTTTGTAGATGACGTAGCAAGGAATACGATCACGGGGGAAATACCGATCGGAATACTGACATCCTTCATAGGAGCACCGATTTTCTTTTATCTCATTATGACGGGAGGTGCGATTCGTGGAGACTAACGCAAAAGCAACTCCGATCATGGAGATCAAAGATCTTTGCTTCTCATACGGAGAGGAGCCGATTCTGAAACATGTGGATTTCAGAGCCTATGAGGGACAGCTGGTCGCGCTGATCGGACCGAATGGAGCAGGCAAAAGCACCTTTTTCAAGTGCATTTTGAAATTCCTCAAAGACTATAGCGGACAGATCCTGCTGGAGGGTGAGGATATGCGGCAGATGTCCCGCCAGCAGATCGCGAAAAAAATAGCGTACATACCCCAGACGACGGTTCCGGTGTTCAACTATACCGTCCTGGACATCGTTCTTATGGGGCTTACCGGCGAACTGAGACTTCTGGAATCGCCAAAGGAGAAACACATCAAAAAAGCGGAGAAAATCCTGGCGGATCTGGGCATCCTGCATCTTCGCGACAGAGGCTTCGGACGGATCTCCGGAGGAGAGCGGCAGCTGGTGCTCCTTGCCAGGGCGATCATTCAGGACGCGAAGTTGCTGATCATGGATGAGCCGACGGCAAATCTCGATTACGGGAACCAGTTCCGCGTCATGGAGAGGATCCGAGGGCTTATAGAGGAAGGGTATACGGTCATCATTTCGACCCATAATCCGGAGCACGCGCTTCTTTTCGCGGAGAAGGCGTTCGTACTGCAGGATGGAGAAGTTCAGGCGGCAGGTCCATCGAAACAGGTGCTCACGGAAGAGCTGATGCAGCAGATCTATGACCTGGAAGTCCGGCTTATCGATACCGACTTTCGGGGAGACGCGGCGAAGATCTGCCTGCCGATCAAATCAACGAGGTAACCAATGAGAAAAACAGCGTACAAAAAAATAGCAGTTCGGATCAGCGCGGCAATCACCGTGCTGCTCATGGCGGCCGCTTTTTCCGCAGTGGATGTATCGCAGGCATTTGGAGCAGTATCAGACATTCACCCGCGGGCAGTTACAACGACCAGCACCGTAAAAAAGGGAAACAATACCGTCAAACTGAAGGGCTGCGTCAAGGGAAAAGAATACGTACTTTCGGTAGTGAAGGGAAGTTATAAAAAATACGCAGTCACAGACAGTTCGCTCCTGTATATCGACCAGAAGACCGCGCAGGGATCGGAACTGACCTTCACATTTCCGATCAGCGTGTCCTCCAGAGTCGTTGTGCTGGTGAGCAGCAACGACGGTGCGGCAAAATATCCCATCATGATCGGAGAAGCAAATATCCCGATCAGCGAAGCGGCGGTGACGATCACCAACAGAACCTATAACGGCAAGGCGCAGCTTGCGGGGATCAGCAGCATCAAGTACCGGGGCGTCAAGCTGGCAAGCGGGACCGCGTACACCCTCTCCGGCAAAGGCACCAAGGTGGGCACTTACACTGCGAAGATCACCGGCAAGGGCCGTTTCACCGGATCGGTCACAAAGAAGTTCAAGATCAACCCCAAAGGAACAACGCTGAAGAGTCTGACCAAGGGGAAAAAGAAAATGACGGTCAAATGGAACAAACCCGCATCGAAATACAAAAGCCAGATGACAGGGTATCAGATCCAGTACAGCCTGTATGCAAGTTTCAAGAAAGCAAAAGCCGTAAAGGTCGGCAAGTACGCTACTACGAAAAAAGTGATCAAAGGACTGAAGGCGAAGAAAAAATATTACGTGAGGATCAGAACGTACAAGGGAAGTTATTATTCGGCGTGGAGCAAATCAAAGACCGTTGTCACTAAATAAAAAGGAGCATCAGCAAGAATGAAACGCAAAAGAATGAAGAACAGCCTGAAGATAATACTTTGTCTGCTCCTGTCTCTTTTGCTAGCAGCAGGGCTCTGTTCCTGCGGAAGCGGCAGCGGAGGAAGCGCGGACAGTGACGCGGGGCCGACGTATGAATTCACAGATTCCTGCAACAGGACCGTGGATCTTCCCGAAACGATCACAAGGGTGGCGCCGAGCGGCGCGGTCGCGCAGATGGTGCTGATGACGATCGCGCCGGAGAAGCTGGTTGGCCTTTCTGCGACGCCTTCAACGGAGCAGTATCCATACTTTCCGGAAGAGATGATCACCCTTCCGACATTCGGACAGTTTTATGGTTCGAAGGCGAACCTGAATATGGAGTCGTTGATTGCGGCGGATCCGCAGGTCATCATCGATATCGGAGATATGAAAGCCGGGCACGCGGGGGACATGCGGAAGATCCAGGAACAGACGGGAATCCCGACGATCTTCGTGAAAGCGGAGTTGAGCGATTTCCCGCAGGCGTACCGGACGCTGGGAAAGATCCTGGGCAAGGAAGAGAAAGGGGAAGAACTGGCCTCCTACATTGAAGATGTGCTGGCACTGACCGAACAGAACAAGGGGAAACTGACAGAGAAAGATATCTTCAAGGTAATGTACGGTACCGGCTCCACAGGCCTGGATACCAACGCCAAAGGCTCCGTACAGGCTGACGTCCTGGAACGGATCGGCGCTGAGAACGCCATTGTGACAGAAGAAGTTACAAACAAAGGCGGCGGGACACTGGTCAGTCTGGAAGAAGTATACAGAGTCGATCCGGATGTGATCCTCCTGAACGCAGGCGGGCCTTACGAGCGGATCGAAGCAGGCGGCAGCGAGTGGGATGAACTCCAGGCAGTCAAAGACGGACGGGTCTATGAAGTGCCGAACATTCCCTACTGCTGGATGTCAAGTCCGCCTTCGGTCAACCGTATCATCGGGATCCTGTGGCTGGGCAACCTGCTGTACCCCGACCTTTATGATTACGATATGGTCAGCAAGGCGCAGGAGTTCTATAAACTCTTCTGGAATTATGACCTGTCGGAGGACGAAGCAAAAGCATTGCTGGCGAATTCAACGCTAAAGGATCAATAATAATAATCTGCACATGAAGCAAAAGCAACATAAGCTGAAAATTGAAAAGCGCAAACTGCTGGCGATCCCGCTAATCGTTTGCCTTACGATCACCTTGTGCTTCGGCATCAATTTCTCGAAGGTCTTCGCGAGCGGTTATGTAACCGATGATCTGACGGTCAAGATCGGTTACTGGGGTATGGACGAAAGCACTTTTGTGGATAAGGGGACTTACAACTGGTACACACTGGCGTCCAGTCTGCCTTTGCATAATGTTGCGTATTCGTTCTATCAGGAGAACAAGTACGGTTACAACACGATCATCGATTCGGCGAAAGGATTTTACATCAGTGATTTTCTGGATTTTGCGGGAATTGAGAGAAGCGGCATCAACAGCATCTCATTCTATACGAAAGATGTGAACGTCGGATACTTCACGTCCTTCTCCTACAATGAGCTGTTCAGTACCACGAGATACTACTTCGAGGATCTGTCGGGAAATCTGCGGCCGACGTTTGAAGATACGCCATCGGAGGAAGAGCCGGAGCAGCCGGACCCAACCGGCGGCGACGAACCAACCGGCGGTGACGAACCGTCTGGCGGCGATGAACCAACCGACGGCGACGAACCAACCGGCGGCGATGAACCGTCCGGCGGTGATGACCCAACCGGCGGCGACGACCCAACCGGCGGCGACGAGCCGGAGCAGCCGGAAACTCCGCCGGAGGAAAACGGGGATGATGCGGGACTTCTGGATAAGGCCGCGAAACATTTCGCGTGGGACAACGCCTACGCCGCGGAGAGAAAGTACAAACTGCTCTCCGTCAGCGATACGAACGCCTGGAGACATAAAACCGCCGTGCAGCCGATGCTGGCGCTGGAGGATCACTGGGAATCCTATGAGACCACATCCTATAACCAGCCCTACAACACGCAGCCGAATTATTCCTCTCTCGGCACCGGAAACCGGTTCCGGCTTCTGTTCGGACAGTCCTCGCCAAAGGAGAGCAAGACAAACCAGACCGCAAAGTATGTCCACACACTGTATGTCACATACACAGGCGTGCCGGAGGTCGTGGAGGACATGAGCAAGATCAGCGGGGAAACCGGGCAGCACAAGATCCGGTTCAACGTCTCCGCGGGAGATACATCGATGGTACCGTCGCTGATCGATCAGATGGGATGGAACTCGACAAATGAGGAAGTCCTCACCATCGACAAGGTCAAAATGACAAAGAACAGTAAGTACTCCGACGTGGTCACGGTGGAAATCGATTATTCCATTAAGAAAAAAGGAAAAGCGAGCATCCAGGGCACGTACGGGGGCATTGAAGTCGGCGGCAGCGCCATCAGCACAGCGGATGAGCCTCCCGGCACAGACGGCAAGGACAGCAAAGGCAGTAAGGACGGCAAAAGCGGCACCGGTGAGGGCGCCAGCAAGAACGGAGATCAGGCGAAAGGAGACAGCAAAGACAAATCCGGCAAGACCGGCTCCGGGAAGGCAGGGAAGAGCAAGTCCGATAAAAACAAATCCGACAAGAACAAATCCGATAAAGAAAAAACAAAAGACCCGGTCAAAAAAGATGAGAACATGCAGGTCTATGAACTGGATGAAGACATTGCCCGCATGCTGACACAGACCTCGCAGGAAGCCGTGCAGAATGATAAAGAGACCCTTAAGGTCAAGGATGAAGAGAACAACACCGGTCCGGCGACCGCAGCCGGGGCGCTGGGGATATGCATCGGCGGAATCGTAGCGGAGAGAATCAGATTCAGAAAGAAGTTATAAAACATGAACACAAACGGCGTAACAACAGTATTCGATGGAGTAAGTAAAGTATTGCAGACCGTATGCCAGTCATTGCAGATCCCGGTCATGATCATTCTGGTTCTGCTTATGGCAGGCGCTCTGTTTATGCTCGGGTGGCTGATATCCGAATACTTCACAGAGCACAGGCATATGAAACTGCATCTTCCGGATCTGATGGATGAGATCCGGGGCGATAAACGTCCGATCAATGAGATCATCCTGGGAAGCGGGCTTCTGAAAACACAGAAGGAGGCAGTGACAGAACTGACAAAGCACCCGGAATTCACGACGGTCATGCGGGAATCGCTGGCAGACAATCTCATCGAGGAAGAACAGTCAAGATACGACAGGACATTGAAGATCACAAGTCTCATGGCGAAGCTGGGACCGACGCTCGGATTGATGGGAACATTGATCCCGCTGGGCCCGGGGATCATCGCGCTGGGACAGGGCGACACCTATACGCTGTCCACATCGCTGCTGACCGCGTTCAACACGACTATTGCGGGACTGTGCGTTTCCGTCGTCGCCATCTGCGTGACAACGGTGCGCAGCAACTGGTACAGCAAGTATATGTCCATCCTTGAATCGACGATGGACTGCGTCCTCGAAATGCAGAAGATCAAAGACGTGCCGGAGGTCAGGGTGGATCTGAGCCGGCTGACGGATGAGCAGCGCAGGAGTCTGGAAAAACGGATCGAAACTCAGACGGTCAAAGCAGTAAACACGGCGAGGAGAAAAGCGAAGTGAGCAGGAGAAGAAACAGAAGAAGAAGCGGGGCGCGATTCAATGAGAGCAACGATGTGAACCCCCTTTCCTATACAGGCAACATGTCCGACGCCATGCTGATCCTGGCGGTCGGGATCATGCTCGCCCTGATCATCCACTGGAACGTGGACGTCTCCACGTCCGGCGGAGAGATGTCGGACGCCGGCATGACACTGCAGCAGCAGAGCGACGGGCAGGGAGGCGATTCCGCTGTCAATAAGGACAACGCGGTCAGTTTCAATGGCGATGACCTGCAGGAAGTAGACGACTCACAGGACATGTCCCAGGGCGGCGGCATGGACAAGCTGGGAGAAGTCTACTACGACGAGGGCAGCGGTAAGTATTATGTTGTCCGCCAGCTGCCAGGAGGCACGGAATAGCAGCGCGGAATAACAGAACGGAACAAGAGAAGCAGAGCAACCGATTCGGAGGAGAGCAATGTTAAAACATAAAAAACTGCAGGCGATTCTTCTGTCACTGATCATGGCCCTGACATTCACAGGACAGGCGCCGGCTTTTGCGTTGGAAGGAGAAACGCCGGATCTGCCGGAGGCGGAGCAGAGCGAAGAGGCGGCAGAGATGCTGTCAGAAGGGCAGGCGGCCGGATCGGATACAGACGCGCCGGCGGAAGCCGCGAAGGAAACTGCCGATGATTCGGACGCCGGACAGACCGGCGAGGTATATGAAGAGCCATCCGGGGAGCAAGCGGAAGAATCGGTGACAGAGCAGGCAGAGCCGGAGCCGGCTGCGGAGGCAGCGCAGGGTGTGCGGCTGATGGCCGCGAACAAGGTGATCACGGCTTCCGGTCTGACGAAAGTGGCTTCGCCGACTGCCGCTAAATGGGACGGCAAGACGATCGATGTTTCATGGTATAACCCGTCGAAAACGAATTTCACGATCGATACAGGCGCCAAGCTGGCCGGACTGGCTGCGCTGGTCAACGGCAGCTACGACAAGACCATCACCAAGTACGCAGGTACGGCAGCGCAGCTTGCTTATATCAAGTGCGTGAAGATCAGCAATTTCTCCTTTACTGGTGCGGGCGGCGGCCGCACGGGAGGAACCTGCTACAAATCCACCGGTCAGCACGACTTCATGGGCAAGACCGTGAAGATCACAAGGGATCTGGATATGACCGCGGCCAACTACATGCCGATCGGCGGCAAGTACCCCATGTGCGACGCGAACGGAAGCATGTATGTGAATAACGAAGGCGGCAAAGGAGACGCCCATGTAATCGAGGCGTATTTCAACGGCATTCTTGACGGTGGCGGGCATACGATCACGATCAAGTGCAACCGCGCGACAAACAGCGGTTACGCGTACTCGATGGCAGTCGGGTTCATTGGGGACATGGGAGACGTGATCGACAAGGATGAGGTAGAGACGCTTGGAAGTCCGTTTGCCGTTCAGAAACTGCAGAAAGACTGGACGCCGGCCATGAAGAATCTTTCGCTGAAGGGGACGGTGCACGGCAGAAGGCAGATCGGCGGTGTCGTCGGGCAGACCGGCAATGTATGGGATGATGAGCACGGAGTGTTCGTGGAAAACTGCGCGAACCACGCGAAGGTATCCGGTACTGACTCCAAAGGCGTCGGCGGCGTTGTCGGAAACGCCGGCGGCAGAGGCCATATCATCAACTGTTATAACACGGGAGAAATCAGCAGTATCTATTACAACGCGCCGGTCGGCGGCGTTTGCGCCAGCAACAGCGGCATGGACATCTACAACTGCTACAATTCCGGCAAAACCAGCGGCAACAGTTACGGCAGGGGACTGGGCGGACACAATTCCGGTTCCTACACGATCGACAACTGTTTCACGCTGGAAAAATGCAATACCGACACCAAGAACGAAGTCTGGTATGAAGGGTCCGCTGCGGATATCACGCTGAAAAACATCGAGGCTCTGAAGAAGGACGATATGACAAACGAGGGCTTCGCGCAGCTGCTGAACGCCGGTGAGGGTGAGAACAACTATGAGCAGGGCGTCTTCCGGTGGAATGGAGATCAGAACGACGGGTATCCGATCCTCTACTTCGAAAACGGCGAAAGCGGCGCGGACTGCGCCGTTGCGATTGCGGAGACAAACAACGGCGAAGTGCGGGGTCTGTATAACGGAGAGATCATTTCCAACGGGGAAATCGCCAACGTGCCGTACGGATCGGTCATTACGCTGCTGGAGTCTCATGATCCGGAGTATATCCTCAGCAGCTACAAAGCGGGAAGCGGCAGCGCGAACAGAACGCTGCTCGCCGATTTCTGTTCGGTTACGGAGGATCTGACGGTCAGCGCAAGCTTCGTGCGGCTCAAGGAAGGAACCCTTCGCATCGATGCTGACGGCAGCAAGGACTGCACTGTTGCCGTTACGAAGAAAGGACTGTTCTACAAGGACGGATCCATTACGACGGTCAAGAGGCAGAAGGCCATTTCCGGCGATAAGATCTACCAGTTGGACGCGGTGACCGCGTCGGCGACACTCTATGACAGCGTCTATCCATCCGATATCAACAAAGAGTACTCCGGTGAATTCGAGTACACGTTCCAATATATGAAGGACGGCATCCAGGTCGGGGACACTGTGACCAATCATACCGGAAAACTGCCGGTGGATCAGAAGATCGACGGCGCGCAGCTGGTCGTTACAGCAACACCGCTGGAGCAGCCGAAGACATGGCAGTCCTACGCGGACACGTCCTGGTACTATGACGGGGAGCCGGGAGAAGACTATGTGGTCGACTCAGCGGAAGACCTGGCGGGACTGGCGTATCTGGTCAATGTGGAACAGATCACCTTCAGCGGAGAGACGATCAACATACCCGAAGGCACCGTGATCTCCCTGAAGAACACGGACGGTAGAGGCGGCACGCTGCTTTGGCCGGGAATCGGCGTGAATACTTCGTCTTCCTGTTTCGCCGGAACGTTGGAAGGCAGCGGATGCACGATCCTCGATATGAGCATGACCGACGAGACCGGTAGCTACGGCGGTTTGTTCGGCTACTGCAGCGGCGCGTCGATCAGCGGGATCCGGGTCCGGGGCGAGACGAAGGTCCATGACGGCGGAAGCGGAATCGTCGGCTACGGCAAAAGCTGCAAAATCAGCAATTGCATCAACTACGTTGACGTCACCAATCAGAAGAGCAGGACCGACGGAGATGATCAGGCGGGTACGGCCGGAAATCGGGCAGGCGGTATTATCGCCCAGGCTGAGGGCGGAACGATCACTGACTGTATCAACCGGGGAGACATTTCCGGGAACTCGGGCGTCGGAGGGATCGCAGGCCATTGCCATGGCGATGAGGTCACGATCAGCAGATGCACGAATTACGGAACCATCGCTACGTCGGAATACCGCGGTACCTATGATCAGCTCCGGACCGGACAGGACGGTGTTGGCGGGATCGCCGGAAGAACGTACGGGAATATCAGCCTTTGCGCCAACTACGGTGACATTCTGTCGACCGATGCCGCCGCGGGCGGCATTGCCGGATATGTTGTTGCGAAGGGCGTAAACAAGGCGTTTACCGTATCAGCCTGTTATAACCGCGGCAAGGTCGATGCCAGAGGATCGGAATACGCGATACAGTCCATGTACGCGGGCGGTCTGATCGGCAGATGCGGCACCGTGGCTCTGACGAATTCCTACAGCAGCGGCGAGGTGACAGGGAGCGCCGGCGGCGGGTATATCTGCGGCGCGGTTGGTTACTTCGACTGCAAGAGCGGAACCTCCGCGAAGAACAATTATGTGCTGACCTGCAGCAAGGCCTGGGGCAAACCGGATGATGTGGAACCGGATTATATCAGCATCGCGGTCAGGAACGGAACATATATGAAGTCGGAAGCTTTTGTTTCCGCGCTCAGCAACGCGGAGTACGAGGCCGTTTCAGATAGTTACCCGCAGTTCAAACGAATGACCGACAGCGGCAGCATCGAAAAGATGTGTACGGTGACGTTCCGCGGAAGCGATCTGAACGGCAGATCCTTACGGATCAATCAGGGCGGATCCATTCCGTACCTCGACGCGGGTGCATGGAGCAGGTATCGCTTCACAGTGGATGGGAATGAATGGTCAGGCCGCAACATCATAGAAGACACAACGGTAGACGTTGTAAAAAACGAAGGCGTCACGTTCAAAGCAGTGTTCAAATCCGACGGGCAGATCGTTGCTGAGAAGACCTACGGGCAGAGTACAACCTATGCATCGGTCAAGCCGGATGCGTCTCTGATCCTAGCGAAGGACGGCTACGCGGGGAAATGGCCGGACAACATAACCCTTGACAGTCATGGGGACACGATCATCAACGCCGTCTACTATCCGAGCGGTTCGGTTCTTGACGTCCAGGGGGACGTTTCCGTTCCGGACGTTGCGGTAACCGACGGCATATACTACATCGGCGGCAAGTCGACAGGCGCGATCACGATCGCGGAAGGCAGCAGCGTTACACTGATCGGTGACAACGGTATGTGCGAGAACCTCCGGGTCATCATGGAGGAAGGCTCGAAGCTTACCGCGAAGAATCTCCGGATTTCCTGCGAGAAGGAGTCGGTGCTGACCATGCAGGAAGGCTGTACGCTGACCCTGCGCGGAAGCTACGGCTTCATCGAAGGTCTGGACACCGACTCGAAAGACTGCGTTCCGGCGATCCATGTGCTCGGAAACAGCACGATCAAGGGAGACGGAACGCTGCAGGCGACCTCCGCAACGGGAGACACAGTCATCGATATCGCGGATGGTAAAGAACTCCGCTTCGAATCCGGGGAGCTCCGGCTCTACAAGAACAGCAAGATCGGAGGCTTCGAAGGCGGCGTAATCAATTCCGGCAGAGAGGACAGCATCGGGACGGGAACCCTGACCATTGAGGGAGGAACGGTCTACTGTACGTCTAACAGCGACAATATGCACGCGGTCAAGATCGGAACCTTTAACATGACCGGCGGCGATGTGCTGCTCGCGTCCAACGACGCGGCAAAAGCAATTCTCGCGAATACTATGAACGTATCAAAGGGAAGCCTTAAAGTCTTCTCTGCGGATTACGCGAAGAACGAAACAGATAAGTCGGCTAAGAACAGAACCTATTATTACAATGAGAAAGCCATCGGCTGCGCTTCGTTCACCGGCAATTACGTCTGCAATAAAGTGCTGACTGCTAACATGTCGAAACCGTATGAAGCGGAAGTTGGGGAAACAACATTTACGTGCCAAGGTCTGAACAAGGACTACAGCATCGACGATGAGAAGCTTGTGAAGACGGCGGACGCCAATGTGTACGTCTGGAGTCCGAAAGGCACAGCGGTTTCCGTCACGCCGGAGGGCGCGGATATGAACACGCCGGAAAACCGGCGCGGTTATCTTGTCACCGCGGATGGCGGCGCAGTCAATGTCAACATGACCGGCACCCAGGGCTATAAGAAGAACTGGTACAAAGCGTGCGCGGCTTACGACGCGAGCGGCAAGATGCTGGAGTTCAAATACAAACAGATCAAGGACAGCACGCCGATCGAAATGAGCGCACTGTCCGCAGGCGCGGCGTCTTATGAGGTATTCATCCTGCAAAGCGTCAAGACATTAATCCCGGGGCTTCCCAGTGTCAAATCGATGAAATGATTGTTAGCCAAACAACACAGTCCGGCATTCGTGTTTTTGAAGCGAATGCCGGTTTTTTCTTGCGGAGATACAATGAAGCATCGAACTAAGTATTAATATTTATTAAGGAGATGAGAAGATGCAAAAGAGAAGTTTGAAACAGAAATGTCTGGCGTGGCTGCTGTCCCTGGCCGTTGCCATGACATTCATACCGCTGACCGCGGGATCTGCGTTCGCGGATGAGCCGGCGCCCAATTATTACATTAATCTAGAATATGCAAACAATGGTAACCCACCAGAAGAAGTGGTAAAGCATTACGTGAATCTGAAGGAGCCATGGCAGGTTGGTGATAGTATTGTCGCTACACAGGTTGCTACAGGGCAGCAGATGAAACCAGCCTTAGATAATATCAATTGTAAAAGAGGGTTTGGTTCTTTTAATGAAGAGTCAGCAGATGCCGGCGGCAATAAGTACTTCACAGTCGACTATGGTGAGGGCAATTGGACAGACCCTGGTGATTATACGCTTACGATAACGGCAAATCCAGAAGCAGGTCCCGTAAGCGGTAATAACGATGCGACTGCTAAATTTACGAATTCATATACTCTGCAACTCAAGATCGTAGAGCAAGCCAAGGACCTGGCCGCCAGTACTGTGACGTTCAGTGAAGGATCTGTTAACAAAGACGGGAAAGTTGAAATTCAGTACGACGGACAGCTGCACCAGCTCGTACCGTCGGAAGTAAAAGCCTCTGATGATACGGTCATCGATCCTTCCTACTACGAAGTGACCTATCCCAACGATTCAACGAACGCATACCGGAAAGTAGGAGAGTTTGATATCGTCATCACAGCGAAGGAAGGAAACGCCGGAGGATATGTCGGCAGCATCACCAAAACCGTTTCCATTATGGACTTTGTAACAGATATTACCGTTTACTCCCAGAAGGGCGTCAATGGCGCGAGAACGCAGGAGCAAGTATTCAAATACGCGAAGTGGGGCAATTACGCTCTCTCAAATCCGATTCAGTGGGGATATGGGAAGAACTCATGGACATCAAAATACTACATTCCTGTAGAGACGTTATTAACGGAATCAGGTCTTGCTGTAGGTGATGGTAAGGACATGATCGATCTCTGGACAAACAGTGAACCGGAGCATTACTTCAAAGCGCCGCAGACAGTAGCGGAACTGCAGCAGTATAAGTACACAACAGATGGTCAGGAAGTGCTCGGTATCTTTGGCGGAGAGTTCACCATTCCGGCGTTCCTGGTTCTGGACTGCGAAAACAACTCCGCAAATCCGAGAGGCGCTGTCGGAAGGGTCGACGCTGAAACACCGACCGCCGGCAACATGTCCCCATCCGCGGTCAGTGAGATCGCGCTTGTCAGCATGGACATCAAGGGACTCACAGCGTCTGTCAAGAACGCGACATACACAGGCAAGGCTCTGAAGCCTGCCGTTATCGTGAAGGACGGCAAAGATACGGTTCCTGTTACTGTTAATTACTCCAATAACACGAAGGCCGGTAAAGGTACCGCTGTAATTACGGCAAAGGCAGACAGCGCGTATTACGGAACTGTCACGAAGACATTCACGATCGCCAAGGCTGCGCAGAAGATCACGAAAGTGACCCCGGCGGCTAAGACATTTAAGGCGAAAAAGAAAAAACTTGCCAAGACTCAGTCCTTCGCTCTGAAGGCGACAAGCACGGGTCCGGTGAAGGTGACCTACGCGAAGGCAAACAAGGCCGGCGCATCCAAGATCACCGTTGCCAAGACAGGTAAAGTCACCGTGAAGAAGGGGCTGAAGAAAGGCACCTACAAAGTGAAGGTCAAGGCTTCTAAGGCAGCGAACGCGAACTACAAGGCTGCTTCTAAGACGGCCACCATCAAGATCGTAGTTAAGTAAATCTGAATGTGACACGGCTTACAATAACCTATAAATGAAATCGGCAGGAGACCCCGATACTGAAATTCGGGGCTCTCCTGTTTTGTTTCCGACAGAACATGACAACAGAGACGAAAATTGGAAGAAAATGTAAAACAAATACATTGACTTTGAGGCCTGAGGGAGTATAATAATAAACACAAAATATTCAGACACATAAATATAAGGGGCAGAAGAAACGTGTGATTGGAGGTAAAAATGTTAGACAGAAACGACAAACAATGGTTGACGGAACTGTTTGATACGCGGTTCGCGGAGCAAGACGCGCGGATCGATGAGAAGTTCGAGAAACGGTTCGCGGAACAGGACGCACGGATCGACAAGCGTTTCGCGGAACAAGACGCGCGGATCGATGAAAAGTTTGAGAAACGGTTCGCGGAACAGGACGCGCGGATCGACAAACGTTTCGCGGAACAAGACGCGAAGTTCGATAAGCGTTTCGCGGAACAAGACGCGAAGTTCGACAAAATGCGTCAGGAAATGCGAATGCAGCATGAAAGCGTGCTCGAGGCATTGGATCAACACGCAGAGAGAATGCGAGAAGAATCAGATGCCAGGTTTACGAAGATGCAGGAAACCATGGAAAACCGGTTCGCTGGAATGTTGGAGATCATGGAGAACCGATTTGATACAATGCAGGACATTATGGACAGTCGATTCGCGGTAATGCAGGAAACCATGGATCAAAGGTTCGAAGAGCAGAACAGGCACTTTGGGTTCCTTATTGAGAACAAGATGGCGAGGCTGGATGCGTTCGCAGAGTATTTGCCGGGTGCGTATAAGTCATATGACCGTCTGGAAAAAAGGGTCGATAAAATCGAAATGCGGCAGCATATTCTGGAGAGGACAGTGAGCGATCATCTGCAGGAGGCGTGAGATGTGCTGGCAGCAACGATGAAAGAGAATCAGGAGATCTGCATAGAGCAGGTCTCCTTTTTTAGCGGTTTTCACAAGAGATCTGCAATTATGTGAATTGTGTGAAATCTCCCCTAACCCTTTATATTCCTGCACTTTTGTGTTAGTATAAATTCGTATTATAATGTGCATTCAAAATCAGAAGAGATAAGCATATACGGAGGTAATCCATCCATGGATAACAGAGTTCTGGCAGTTAAAAACGAAGTCAAAAGAGCAATCATCGGAAAGGACGATGTCATCGATAAGGTCATGACGGCGATCATAGCAGGAGGGCACATTCTGCTGGAGGATATTCCGGGCGTCGGCAAGACGACGATGGCTCTGGCGTTCAGCAAGGCAATGGGCATGCACTTCAAGAGAGTGCAGTTCACACCTGACGTTGTGCCGTCGGACATCACCGGATTCACCATGTATGACAAGGCAAGCGGCGAATTCAAATACACCGCCGGCGCCGTGATCACCAACTTCCTTCTGGCGGACGAGATCAACAGAACCTCCAGCAAGACCCAGTCGGCGCTGCTGGAAGTCATGCAGGAAGGCAAGGTCACAGTCGACGGCAAGACGTACAAGCTTCCGGATCCGTTCATCGTGATCGCGACCCAGAATCCGATCGGTACCGCCGGAACGCAGATGCTGCCGGAATCACAGCTCGACCGGTTCATGGTCCAGCTTTCGATCGGCTATCCATCCGTCGAAGATCAGGCGAAGATCCTGAAGGACCGCAGTCTCAAGGATCCGCTCGCTACAGTCAGAACGATCGTTACCAAGGAGGACATCCTCCAGATGAAGACGCAGGCGAAAATGATGTACGTAGATGATAAGATCTATCAGTACATCTCCGCTCTCGCCGAAGCAACGAGAAATCACGAGTTCGTCAGGCTGGGGCTCTCCCCGCGTGGTACGCTCGCGCTCACAGATATGGCCAAAGCCGACGCCTACATCAAAGGGCAGGACTTTGTCGCGCCGGAGAACATCCAGAACGTGTTCAAGGATGTCTGCGCGCACAGACTGGTTCTGCAGCCAAAGGCGCAGCTGACCGGCACCACAAAGGCAGACATACTTGACGGAATCATCGGAAGCCGCAAAGCAGAAAAATAAAAGGGAATATCAAGGGACTTCATGAAAATCAGCATCAGGACATTCATCCTAATAGGGCTTTTGCTCGCGAGCGTTGCGCTGTTCCTGTTTACGGACGCAGGATACGCAGCGTTTCTTGTGGTGCTGTTTGCCGTGCTGCTGGGAGGCGCCGCCCTTGTGACGGGACTGGCAGGCGACGCGGTCGAAGTGGACCTGACCTCGCCTCTGCAAGGGGAACGGGGTCTTGATGCAAAGTCAGGACTTGCCGTTACGAACAAAGGCAGGCTGCCCATCCTCAAATGCCGGCTCAGCGCCGTAGCGGAGAACATGCTGAACGGTGAAAAGGACGAACTCTACCCGGACTTTTCTATCCTGCCGGGTAAAACAGATCGGATGGATTTTGCATTAAAAGACGATCACTGCGGGTTGCTGAAAATGACGGTCAAAGACGCCGTCGTGACGGACCCGTTCGGGATTTTCACGAGAAAGATACGGCTTGCCGAGGGCAGCGACACCGAAAGCGAAATGTACTATCTGCCTCAGGTGTCGGAGCTCATCGTCTCGCTGGATGAGATGAGCACCTACAACATGGAGAGCTACAAGTACTCCCAGGAACAGAAGGGAAGCGATCCTTCGGAGATGTTCGATATCAAGGAGTACGGCGAGGGAGACAGCTTCAAGGCGATCCACTGGAAACTGTCCAGCAAGCTGGATACGATCATGATCCGGGAGCACGGGCTGCCCATCGAAAACAGGGTGCTCATTATGCTGGACAAGAGACCGGAGCACGCAGATCTTGACCGGGTCGACCGGATGATCGAATTCACCGCGTCCCTTTCCTACACATTGCTGAAGAAGGGCACGACCCATTCCCTGGGCTGGTTCGACTATCTGAACGACCGGTTCGAGGTGGTCAGAGTCGACAGCGAAGACGCGTTCTGGCTGGCCGTCACCGCCCTGATCTCCAGCCCGTTCCGAAACGATGAGCGCGCGGCCGCCCATCACTACGCAGAGTCGGATATCGATAAAGACTTTTCCAATTACATATACATTTCAGAAGATGCTGCCGGCAGCGAAATACTCATGAATTATGGCAAAACTGATTTTTACGGACCGGAAGACTTCAGCTGAGGAGGCTCGCGAAGAGGCGAAGGGCATCCGGAACCTGTTCGGCAGGAAGTCGATCATAATTGAATACGCGAAATATGTGATCACCGGGATCATCATGGGTGTCGGCTCTTTTATGGTATTCAAAACCCAGTTCGGATTGACTCGCGGCGGCGGCTGGTTTGAAGGCGGCTTTACCGGGGGCATGGTCCGGACGTGGAATCAGATCGCGGAGACGCTGGCCGGTAAAGAAGGCGTGTTCCTCGACCAGCTGGAAGACGCTTCGGACTCCAGCGGACTGTTTTTGACCATCGCGCTGGCTTTTGCCATTGCGTTGGGGATTTTGATTGCGCGGAGCCGCAATCGGTGGTTCGTGTTGATCTATCCGCTGCTGTTTTTGCCGGTGACCATTGCGTTCGGGCTGTCGGCGTCCGTGCTGAGCATGGCCGTGCTCGCCCTGGGCATCGTTGCGTTCCTGGCAGTCTGTCCTGGCCGGAAGGAATCCTCCGCGAGCTGGAGATGGAGCAGGATGGCGTACGCTCTGGCGGCGACGGGACTGGCGCTCATCATCATCTGCGTGCCGGTCGTGGCGCACCTGGCGGACAAACCGGACTCCATACAGAAGATCGACGACAAGGCAAGCAAAAGCGTCGCCACCTCGTATTACGGCGAATCGCCTCTGGGCGAGGGAGATCTGACCATTGGGAAACGCAGACCCGGCAAGGGTGTGGCGATGACGGTCACCATGTCCAGTCCCCAGTCCATGTATCTTCGCGGATACGTCGGCGATGTGCTGGACGGATTGCATTGGGAAACACTGCCGTACTCCTCTTACTATGAGACCAGGGATCTGATCTACTGGCTGAACGAATACGGCTTCAACGGACTGGGACAGCTTGGGCAGGCCGCGACGCTGACCGGCTACGAGCAGTTTGGTTCCTCGGATGTGGATATTGAGGTCGACAAGGCGAGCAGGAAGTACGCCTATGTTCCCTATGAGATTAGTGAAGACGGCGTAGACGACGTCAAGAACTGGAACGACAGCTTCGTGACCGCCCCGAGAGGAGCCAGGCTGAAGGAATACTCCTATTCCATGGGACCAAGCGTGACGGGCAAGTGGACCAACGTCGCGGGCAAACTGTTCACGATGGCGGAGAACGCCGACATCACCAGCTACCTGGAACTGGAAAGCTATTACAACTCCTACGTATACGAAAGCTACCTGTACATCTCCGATGAAGACAACGAAGCGCTGGAGATGTACTTTGGAGATAAAGGCGATCAGCGCCGGGGTCACCTGGAATACAACACGGCGATCCGGATGGTCAAAGGCGCGATCATGTCCTACATGACCTACGATAAGAACCCGGGGAAACTCCGCGGGAAGAGATCCGCTGTCAACAGCATGCTCAGCGCCGGCATCGGCTACGATACCCATTACGCCACGCTGGCAACAATGCTGTTCCGTTACTACGGCATTCCGGCGCGGTATGTCGAGGGTTATCTGATCACACCGCAGGATGTCTGGGAACATCCGGATGGAACCTTTGAGGTCAAACAGAGCGCGGCGCACGCATGGACGGAGATCTACGTAGACGGCGTGGGATTCGTGCCGATCGAGACCTGTCCGGAGTATACCGGCATGATGGAAGAGGCCGATTACAATGTCGGCATCAGCAACAAGTCGGTCGATGACAACTACGATGACAACCAGGCGGAAGGCATGGCGCCGGAAGATAATTACAGAGATAAGGACAAAGGTGTCGGTGAGAAGGCCTCCAGGATTCTCATGATCATCGGCGGACTGATCGCGCTGGCGCTTCTGGTGCTGCTGGGCATTATCATCGGGCGTCTGATTCGAAAGAAACTGCGCCTGAGAAAACGGAAGAACGCTTTTAAGACCAGCGAACCGCGGGAGGCAGTCCGGGATATGTACCGGTACATGGACGAGATCGGGTATCCGTCTGATGAGACGACGACCGAGATCGGCAACAAGGCATCTTACAGCACGCACGCTGTGACGGATCAGGATAGACGGGTCATGCTCGCCGTCCTCAGCGGCGCGAAGAAGCAGATCCGGGCAGAGAAGAAACGGCAGAAAGAGGCGGACAAGCGCGCCAGAGCAATCGATAAAGCGGCGCGAAAAGCCGATAAAGCCAAAGAAGCCGAGAAGGTCAGGGCAGCCGGGAAGCTGAAGAAAGTCGGGAAGTTACGAAAGAACGAGAAGACGGCCGGCGCCGCAGCCGATAGTACGCCTGCAACCGGCGCTGCCGGAGCAGTGGGCGGAATCGCCGGGAACGCCGGAAAGAAGTTTGGGAAGATTTTGCCGAAGCGAAGCGGCGAGAAAAAGGGGAAGAACACGAAGAAAGAGAATTAGAGAAAGGGGAAAACGATGAAACTGCCAAAGCTGGGAAATGTGAAATTGCCGAAACCGGGCAAGCTTCCGAAGCCGGGTAAGCTGCCGGGCGGGTTGAGATTACCTGCGTTTCATATGAAAAACGGGTTCTTGAAAAAGAACCTACTCACACTCATTGCCGCTGCCGTCCTCCTTGTCGGGACCGGTACTGCTTATGGTACCCTCAGCACAAGAGAGGCGGACCGCGGATACGACCCTGTGGAAGGCGTCAACCAGGACCGCTATCAGGTGCTGGTCAGCGGTGAGGGCTACAAGCTAACGAAACTGCAAGAGAAGAACTATAAGTTGCAGAAAAAGCAGAACGAGGTCAACGCTGCCCAGGCGGCGCAGAGCGCTATCAACAATCCGACGACCATCCGAACATCCAGCGGGACAAGGATCTACCGAACGTCAAATTACCGGTATCGCTACAGAGGAAGCAGCTCGTACCGTTCCACCGGCACCGTTTTTATCTCCACCAACATTTACACGCAGAAGAATTCCAAATCAAACTGGAAGGCCGGAGATAAGTTTTCATTTATGGTGACCGCGTACACCTATCAAAACGGCAAGAAGAAGGTTCTTTCGAAGGACAAGATTAAAGTCACTTCTTCCAAAGGCATCCTGAAGCACACAGGAAAAAAAGGCGATAATCAGCGCTACGAGCTGAAACTCGGGGAAGGCACCAACAAGATCACCATCACTGCCAAGAACAACAAGAAGACATCAAAGAGTACATACATTATTATCGCAGGGAAGGATTCAAACACACAACCGACCAGCAAGAAACCGACAAAGCCGACAAAGCCGACAAAGCCGACCAAACCGACCAAACCGACGGATCCGACCAAACCAACTGATCCTACAGATCCGGTAGAGGAGACGGTTGCGGTTTCATTTTTCGATGAAGCGCTGGGCGGAATTCTCAGCGGAGATTATACCGTGGCAGAAGGAACCACGGCCTACGATTTACTGAAGAAGATCAACGACGAGAAGGAAGATGTATCGATTAAATTTGATGGAAAAACCATTAAGTATATAGATGCGGACTTCGGTGATTTCGGTCTCGATAGAGAAGATGAGCAGATCATCAAAATCTACAAAGAGGAAAAAGGCATTGCCGATGACGAAGAATTCACAACGGAAGACGAAGCGTATAACCAGTGGTGTGATGACATAGAGAAAAAAGTCAACGACAAGCATCGGCTCGGCAAGGATTATCCATTCAGCAGTTCACACTGGGACTACGATCCGGACAAGACAATCAAAGCTCCGAATACGGAAATAGATCTGGAGTTTAAGATTTACTAAATAATAGGAATCATCTCAAAGGAGGCGCAGCGCACGCGGCGCCTCCTTTCATAAGCGTGCGAATTTCGGAATGTAGTAGTTTTTCAACAAAAAAGAGTTCAAAATTACGATTGGCTGCGTTTGCAGAGGATGTCTTGAGGCTCATGGACAGGGCGAGTCGTAGTTTTTGAATAATAAATAGTTATAAACTACGAATAGATGCGATGAAGAGGGACCGCAAGTGGTCAGTGACCCTTCGCTGACAGTAGGAACACGTCGGGGGTCGTAGTTTTTGTGTGCTTTTCGTTGAAAAACTACGACAATCCGAAGTGAGCGCGATCGCACGGAGTATAAATGTTGTTTTAACAACATTTTGATGGCAAATATTAATATATAATGACAGAGCGCGGCTGCGGCGAGGATCGCCGGGCGCGATTGCCGGGCGCAATCGCGTGAAGGTACAACGCGGAGAACCACAGCAGCGAATCAAATCGAGGATAGAGAGGTTCAGAATATGAAAGAAATGAAAACAGTCGACGCCGTGGGACAGGTGCTGTGCCACGATATTACGCAGATCATCAAGGACGTGAGCAAGGGTCCGGTGTTCCGGAAAGGACACATCATTCAGGAGGAGGATATTCCGGTGCTGCTCAGCGTGGGCAAGGATCACATCTACGTCTGGGAAAACGATGAGACGATGATGCACGAAAACGACGCGGCGGAGGTGCTTTGCGAAATCTGCAAGGGAGAAAACATCAGCCGTGGTGAAGTGAAGGAAGGCAAGATCGAACTGCGGGCGGAGTGCGACGGACTGTTTAAGATCGATGAAGAGAAGCTGGAGATGGTCAATGGCTTCGGGCAGATGATGATCGCAACGCGGCACGGGAATTTCCCAGTCCATAAGGGCGACAAACTGGCCGGCACAAGGATCATCCCCCTCGTTATAGAAAAAGAAAAAATGGATGCCGTCAAAGCAAAAGCAGGAGAGACGCCGATCCTCAATGTCGTTCCGTTCCGCCCCAAAAAGGTCGGCATCGTTACGACCGGAAACGAAGTATTCCTGGGACGGATCAAAGATACATTCACTCCGGTCGTCATCGAGAAGCTGAGCGAGTTCGGCGCGGAAGTCGTCGGACATACGTACAGCGACGACGAAAACGCGCACATTGAGGCAGCCATTCGGGAGATGATCGACACCGGCGCGGACATGGTGGTCTGCACGGGTGGCATGAGTGTCGATCCGGATGATAAGACGCCGCTGGCCATCCGAAATGTATGCGGCAGCGTCGTGACATACGGCGCGCCGGTCCTGCCGGGAGCGATGTTTTTGCTTGCCTATTACGGAGAGAATCAGATCCCGGTGATGGGGCTTCCGGGCTGCGTCATGTACGCGAAGCGGACCATCTTTGATCTGGTGCTGCCGCGGGTCGTTGCCGGTGAACTTTTAGAGAAAAAAGACTTTGACAGACTGGGACAAGGGGGACTGTGCCTGGACTGTGATGTGTGCACCTTCCCGAACTGCGGTTTCGGCAAGTAGTGGCCCGAAGCAGTGCCACAAAGCAGCGACACAAAGCAGCGACACGAAACAGAGATAGATAGAAGCAACGAAAACAATGTTGGATCAATACGGAAGAAACATAAACTATATGCGCATCTCGATCACGGACCGGTGCGATCTCAGATGCCGGTACTGCATGCCGGCAGAGGGCATCGAGAAGGTTGCGATGAGCCATATCCTGACCTACGAAGAAATCCTGCGCGTTTGCCGCGCGGCGGCGGAGCTTGGCATCAGCCGGTTCAAGGTCACAGGCGGAGAGCCTCTGGTGCGCAAAGGCTGCACAAGCCTTGTGCAGGAGATCAAGAACCTCCGCGGCGTGGAGCAGGTCACACTGACCACCAACGGGCAGCAGCTGGCCGGAGCCATCGAGGACTTGGTGCAGGCAGGCGTCGACGGGCTGAACATCAGCCTCGACTCTTTGCGTGAGGACCGATACCGGTTTATCACCGGCGGCGGCGACCTCGGCAAAACCCTGCAGGCCATCGAAAAGAGCGCCGCGTCCGGTATCAAAACGAAGATCAACTGCCTGCTGCAAAAGCAATTCAACGAGGATGAGATCATAGAGTTCGCGGAGTTTGCCTTCGGCAAAGGCATCGATGTGCGCTTCATCGAAATCATGCCGGTGGGATTCGGAAAACCGGAAACCGGAATCTCCAACGACGAGGTGTTGGCAAGGCTGCGCAGCGCGTACCCGGATCTCACTGAGGACAGGACCATTCACGGCAACGGACCGGCGGTGTATTACAGAAGACCGGGCAAAGATGGCGCAATCGGACTGATCAGCGCCATGCACCATAGCTTTTGCGAGAGCTGCAACCGCATACGGCTCACCTCGCAGGGGCTGGTCAAGCAGTGCCTGTGCTATGAAGAGGGCGTGGATCTGCGCCCGGCACTGGAGGCGGGAGCAGCCGACCCGCAGTCGCAGGATGCGGCCCTGCGCAAGGCGCTCGAAGAAGCGATCCGGACAAAGCCCCTCGGGCACACATTCCATGACAGAGCAAGTGTCGAGACGAAAGCAATGTCTCAAATCGGAGGATAAATCAAACGGTGAAAACACGCAGAGGATAAATCAAACGGAGGATAAATCAATTGGGAAAACTGATTGCGATTTGCACAAGTGAGAAAAAAGGAACCCAGAAGAAACCGGTGGAGACGGCGGTGCTGCGGGAAGACCACGGCATCGTGGGGGACGCCCACGCGGGCAACTGGCACCGGCAGGTGAGCCTTCTGGGACTGGAAAAGATCGAAGCGTTCCGCGCCAAAGGTGCTGACGTCGACTTTGGGGCTTTTGGAGAAAACCTGATCATCGAGGGATTCGATTTTCGCAACCTTCCGGTTGGAACACGTTTCGCCATCGGCGACGCGCTTCTGGAAATGACCCAGATCGGTAAGGAGTGCCACAGCCACTGCGCCATTTTCCATATGGTCGGTGACTGCATCATGCCGCGGGAAGGCGTCTTCGCGAAGGTCATCTGCGGCGGACAGATCAAAGCCGGCGATGAAGTCACGGAGATCAAACCGGATCCGAACCGGCCGTTCACAGCCGCCAGGATCACCTTGTCCGACAAAGGCTCTCAGGGTCTTCGGGAAGACGAGAGCGGCCCGCTCATCGGAAAAATCCTGGAAGAAAACGGCTACGATGTTGTTGAAACAATTCTCATTCCTGATGAGGAAGATATACTGAAAAAGGAGCTCACGAGACTCGCCGACCAGCGGCAGGTGAACCTGGTCATGACCACCGGCGGTACGGGATTCGCGCCGCGGGACATCACACCGGAAGCGACAGCGGCAGTCTGTGAGCGCATGACGCCGGGGATCTCGGAGGCGATCCGCGCTTACTCGATGACAAAGACGCCCCGCGCGATGCTCTCAAGAGCTGTTTCCGGAATTCGCGGAAAGACGCTGATCATCAATCTTCCCGGAAGCCCGAAAGCAGTCAGAGAGAGCATGGAATTTATTATGTCTTCACTAAAGCACGGGCTGGAAATCTTGAACGAAAGGACTTCCGACTGTGCGAGAAAGTAACAGGAGGGAGAAATGAAAAAAACGTTACTGGTATTACTGACGACCCTTGCGATGGTATTCGCGTTCACAGCCTGCGGCGAATCGGGCAGCGATGAAAGCGGAGAAGCAGCAACAGACGAAAGCACAGAAGTAATTGTATTTGCGGCGGCAAGCATGCAGTCCTCGCTGGAGGAACTGGAAGCCAGCTTCGAAGAAGCAAACCCGGGCATTGACGTCGTGCTCAACTGCGACAGCTCCGGCACACTGCAGGAGCAGATCATGGAAGGTGCGCCCTGCGATATCTTCTTCAGCGCGGCTCAGAAGAACATGGATACGCTGGAGGCAGAAGGTCTGGTTGTGGAAGGCACCCGTTCCAACGTGCTGAACAACCAGCTGGTCGTCATCACCCAGCCGGACAGCGAAACGAAGGTCACAGGTCTTGAGAACCTGGGCGACGCCGCAAGCATCGCGCTGGCGGACGGAAGCGTTCCGGTCGGCAAGTACACCCGCAGAGCGCTGATCAATCTGGGTACGCTGGAAGAGGTCGAGGATCCGGCAACGATCACGACCCAGCAGGTATCCGATGCCCTCGGCGGCGTTGAGATCAGCGAGCAGGGCAACGTCAGCAAAGTCCTCGCAGCCGTAGAGGAAGGCTCCAGTGAGGTCGGCACCGTATATCTGTCCGACACTTACGGACAGGAGGATAAGGTGAAGATCCTGCAGACCGTTTCCTACGATGTAGCAGGCGATATCATCTATCCGATCGCACAGATCGTGAACCAGGACGCGGACGACGCGGAGAACGAAGCGGCTGCTTCCGTCCTCGCGTATCTGACCGATGACAACGCCAAGTCCGTTTACGAGACACACCTCTTCGATATCGACGTTGAATAAGCAAGCATAAAACAAACCTTGAGGGAACGAGATCCCGGTCGGGAATACGCCCGATCGGGATCCTGCTTTTTAGAAAGGATCACGCAGTAGAAAGGATCGCACAATGGAGTTTTTTGAAAGTCTGGACTGGAGTCCGCTGATCATCTCGCTGAAAACAGGCGCCGTGGCGACGGTCGTCTCCTTTTTTCTGGGATTGTTCGCGGCCCGCAAGGTCATCCGGCTTCCCCATACCGCAAAGGCCATCGTGGACGGCATCCTGACGCTGCCGATGGTACTGCCGCCGACCGTAGCCGGGTTTATCCTGCTGCTGCTCTTTTCCCGGCGGCGGCCGGTGGGAATATTCCTGGACCAGCAGCTGGACATTCAGGTGGTGCACACTTGGCTGGGCTGTATCCTGGCGGCGACTGTCATCGCGTTTCCGCTCATGTACCGAAACGCGCGGGCAGCCTTTGAACAGATCGATTCTAATCTGGTCTACGCAGGCCGGACGCTGGGAATGTCCGAGATGAACATCTTCTGGCGGATCGTGGTGCCGACGGCAGGGCCCGGCATCGCCTCCGGCACGATCCTGACTTTCGCCAGAGCCATGGGAGAGTACGGCGCCACGTCCATGCTGGCAGGCAACATCCCAGGAAAGACCGGCACGATCTCCCAGCGGATTGCCATGGTCATACAGGACGGCGACTATGTGACGGCAGGATTCTGGGTCATTGTCGTGCTGCTCATTGCCTTTGTGATCATCTTTCTGGTAAACTTGATCACAGGAAGCAGGATGAAGAATGTGAAACGCTGGTAGCGCGTGAGCATTCATGAGTATACATGAGTATAAGAGTAGATATCCGAAAAAAGCTGGGAGACTTCTCCCTTGCAATATCCTTTGAAACAGACGCCAAGCGGGTCGGGATCTTAGGTCCCTCCGGCTGCGGCAAAAGCATGACGCTCAAAAGCATCGCAGGCATCGAACGTCCCGACGCGGGATACATCAGCATTGATGACAAGGTGCTCTTCGACAGCAGCCGGAAGATCAATCTCAAACCGCAGAAACGCCGGGTGGGGTACATGTTCCAGAACTACGCCCTGTTCCCGACGATGACGGTCACCCAGAACATCGCCGCCGGCCGCGGAATCACGGCAGACCGGGTGCGGGAAATGATCGACCGGTTCCGCCTGCAGGGTCTGGAAGACCACTATCCGTCCGAGCTTTCGGGCGGACAGCAGCAGCGGGTCGCTTTGGCCAGGATCATGGCCTACCGGCCGGATCTGATCCTGCTGGACGAGCCCTTCTCGGCGCTGGACGATAACCTGAAGGAGAGGCTGCAGCACGAGATGATCGCCATGCTCTCGGACTATGACGGGCAGGTCATCCTCGTCTCCCACAGCAGGGATGAGATCTACCGGTTCAGTGAGGAACTGCTGACCATGCAGGATGGGCACGTGCTCGCCGGAGGAAAGACCGCGGAGCTGTTTGCCGATCCGGGCACGGTCAGCGTAGCGCGGATGACCGGATGTAAGAACTTTTCCGGTGCTGAGCGTTTAGACGCGCACAGGATCCGGCTCACCGACTGGGGCATCATCCTTCAGCTGGAGCGGGAAATCCCGGAGGGGATCGACGCGGTCGGCTACCGGGCCCACGCCTTTGAGCCGGTGTGGGGCGAGCGGCAGGACAACTGCATTGCCTTCCGCCTGTCCGGGGTGGACGAGCTTCCTTTCGAGCGGAGGTACTATCTGCTTCCGGAGAGGGAGACCGCATCCGGCGATGCGAGCGAGACCATCTGCTGGTTCATTCAGGACAGCGAGAGGGCTGGCATGGACGGTAAGCCGGCGCCGGATTATCTGAAGTTAAAAGAAGAGTCGGTAATGCTTTTGCGTAAATAAAGCTTTTGAGGCTTTTGCATGAAACGAGGTTGAGATGGAATTTACACATTTTGATGAACGGGGAAACGCCCGTATGGTCGACGTTTCCGAAAAAGAAATCACCCATCGCGTCGCGGTGGCCGAGGGAACGATCCGCGTCAGCCGGGAAGTGATGGACGCGGTCAAGGGGAACAAAGTCAAGAAGGGCGATGTGCTCACTGTTTCGCAGGTGGCCGGGATCATGGGCACCAAGCGGACGTCGGAGCTGATCCCGATGTGCCATCCCCTGTCGCTGACCAATGCGTCGGTGGTGTTCGAGGTCGATGAGGAGGCCTGCGAGATCAAAGCGATCTGCCGCGCAGTCACGGACGGGAAGACCGGCGTGGAGATGGAAGCGCTGACCGGCGTATCCACGACGCTGCTGACGATCTACGATATGTGCAAAGCCATCGACAAGCGCATGGTGATCAAGGAGATCCACCTCGTCAGCAAGGACGGCGGCAAAAGCGGAGCGTTCCGGTTCTGATGCGAAAGATGAGAATACCGGCCGGCGTATAAGACACGCCGGCTGTTTTCGTGTTATAATATGCGAAGTATGTAAACAATAGAGGAGAACGTAACATGGCAATTGCAAGACCGGGCGGGTTCGAGGTCACGGACCGCGCCCTTGAAAAAGCGAAGTATAAACCGGGCAGCCGGATCCTGGACATCGGATGCGGCGGCGGTGACACAGTCGATCATCTGAACAAGATGGGCCTCAAGGCGGAAGGCATCGATATCAACCTCGCCAAAATCGACGAGGGGAAGAAGGCCTTCCCGGGCGTCAGCATCAAATTCGGGGACGGCGGTTTTCTGGACGATTATATGTCGTACACCTTTGACGGGATCGTGATGGAATGCTCCCTGAGCACGTTCCCCCAGCCCGATGAGGCTTTGCATGAGGCGTACTGCGTGCTGAAGAAGGGCGGCCGACTGATCATCACGGATTATTACGAGAAGGAGCCGGATCCGAAGCAGGTTCAGGCAGTTGCCATTGAAGCGGCGCGGCAGGCCCGCATACCCCACAGCGAGGGCGACTGTGAAGAGGGAACGGTCAGCCACTTTACCGAGTTCTGCTTCGAGGGCGCGTTCTACCGGGAGCCGCTTGTGCGGATGCTCGAGGATGAGCTGGGGCTGCGGGTGCTGTCCTTTGAGGACGCCGGGCTGGAGGTTGGTGCGGACGATCTGTACACCGATGTGAAGACCGAAACCGCAGGCAAAAGCAGGAACCTCGGCTACTTTATACTGGTGGCGCAAAAGCCGGTGATGTAAATTGTGTAACCAGCCCGCGGCGTTGCGAGATAGCTGGCGCCCCACGCCGAGGTACGACCAGTGTGCCGCGCCACGATATGACGGGCGTGCTACGAGATAGCTGGCGCCCCACGCCACGCAGGCGAGGCGGGAGAACAGGAGAATAAAAATGGCAGATAAGATTTCATATATTGCGAGAAAATTCATCGAAGAAGATGTTCCATTCGTGATCGCGCGAGTCATCGCGACCAAAGGCTCTGCGCCGCGCAAGCGCGACGCTGTGCTGCTCATGAATTTTGAAGAGAAGACCTGGGGCACGGTCGGCGGAGGTCTGCTGGAAGCTGAGACCGAACGCCACTGCAGAGAGCAGCTGAAGACAAAAGAAAAGCTGCGCACCTACGAGTTCATTCTGGATGAGGCGGCCAGCGGCGAAGGTGCTCTGGCGATGGGCTGCGGCGGTGACGCCACCATCCAGATCGAGTACGTGGACCCGCAGAATCCGGGAGAATTTGTGGAAGATTTCAAGACTACAACCGATGCGTACATCTTCGGCGGCGGCCATGTAGCACTGGCCCTGGATCCCATCCTGCGGCACATCGATTTCGAAACAACGATCATCGATGACCGCGCGGACTACGCCAACCAGGAGCGCTTCCCCGAATCCCGGACCATCGTCTGCGAAAACTTCGATCACTGCTTCGATGAAATCGAACCGGATGGGGACAGCTTCCTGATCATCGTAACGAGAGGCCACCGGGGAGATCTGGCCGTCCTGCGCCAGGCCCTGCGCAAGCCCCACGCGTACCTGGGCATGATCGGCAGCCGCCACAAGAACAGCATCCTGTTCGAGCAGCTGCTGAAAGAAGGCTTCACACAGGAAGAGCTGGACCGCGTCCACACCCCGATCGGTCTTGAAATCAAGTCCGAAACACCGGAGGAGATCGGCGTCAGCATCGCGGCGGAGATGATCCAGGTGCGGGCGGAGCACAATGAGGCTGCCGCAGCCGCGCGCCACGCGGAAGGGATGCAGGCGATCCACGAGTAGGTGGCGGGCGATTGCTTGAGTAGGGCGCGGGTGATCCGTGAGTAGGCGGCGGGTGATCCGTGAGTAGGCACACTTGATCAACGGTCCGGGGCGCTTGAACCGCAAAGTACAAAAGCATCGGCCGCGAAGCCTTGATACTACGTTGGCCATTTGTACTTTCTGCTGGCTGACGGGTGCAAAGTACAAAAGGAGCAGCCGCAAAGCCTTGAAACTACGTTAGCCATTTGTACTTTGCAAGAATAATACGAAAGACGAATCATGAGAATCGGATACAACAGAGAAAAAACAGACGAATACGGTAAGCGCTTCGGCGTGATCATCCTGGCGGCGGGTCTGTCGTCGAGGATGCAGGCATTCAAGCCGCTCCTGCCGGTCGACGGAAGACCGACGCTGGAGGGACTCATTGAGACGGCGAAGGCGGCAGGGCTGGAGGACATTACGGTCGTCACCGGCCACCAGCGGGAGAAGCTGAAACCGGTGCTTGCACGCTGCGGCGCGGCCGAGGCATATAATGAAGACTACGAGAGCGGCATGTTCTCCTCCATCAAGGTGGGTCTCGCAAAGGCAATAAAAGCCCAGTCCGGTAGCAGTGACCAACAAGCGAAAGAGGGCGCCCAACAAGCCAAGGACGGGTACCTGCTGATGCCGGTGGACTGTCCGCTGATCAGCGTCAGCGTGCTGCGCGCCGTCATGGACGCCGTGCCGGAAGCGGGTGCGACATCACCGGCCGCGGCACCGGCCGCATCGGAAGCAGGCACATCCGAACCGGCCGCGGCACCAGGCGGCCCATCGGAAGCGACCCAACCCGGCGGGGAGGCTTTTGCAGTAGCAGTGTTTGAAGGCAAGAAGGGCCATCCATTATATATACCGGCGAGCCGCACCGGCGAGATCCTCGAGTCAGACGGCCAAGGCGGTCTGGCGGCGATCACGGACAAGTACGCGGACAGCATGATCCGCGTGGAGACCGGCGAGGAGGGGTGTATTCTGGATATGGACACGCCGGAAGGATATGAAGATATTAAGCGGTTCGTCGCGAAAGGTTTTGCGAGGGAGAAGCTGGAGCTGCTGACGGCGCGCAAGCGGATCATCCTGGTGCGCCACGGCGAGACGCGGCAACACGCGGAGCCCGTGTTCATCGGGCAGTACGACGTGCCCCTGTCGGAAGAAGGCCGCGCTCAGGCGCAGGCCGCCGGCGAGGAAATCGTAAGACTCATGGCGGAGGACGTCGAGGCGGAGCTGCTCGGAATGGATAAGTTCGGCAAGGAGCCGATGCCTGCCATCGAGCGAATCTACGCAAGCGACCTGAGCAGAGCGATGGAGACCGCGGACATTATTGCGAAAGCGATCAACAAGGCCTATCCGCAGCTGGCGGAGATGACCGGGGGACCGGTTCGGATCAAGCGCGATCCGGGTCTTCGCGAAATCAGTCTGGGCAGCTGGGACGGCCGGCCGATCCACGAGGTCGCCGAGGAATACCCGGAGGAGTATGAGCGCAGGGGCAAGGATATCTTTGCGTTCAAGATGCGCGGCGCGGAAAGCTTCTATGATATGCAGTACCGCGTCAAGGCAGCTTTCCGAAACATATTGCGTAATGACGATGCAAAGGATATAATCATCATCGCGCACAGTGGTGTGATCCGGGCGCTGGAAAACAGCATTCGGGGCATGCAAGTCAGCGATCCGTGGGATCCGGTGGCAAAGGGAGAGCTGCGCATGCTGGAACCTTTCCCTGAGCAGCAGAGCGAGCGGGTCCATGGGGACAAGCCCATGAACATGAACGATTTGACCATGGAAGCTGTGCTCGAGATGTACGAGTAAGGCATGAACGAAGCACATACAGTGCGCCAGCTACGCACAGCAGCGCACAAATAATATAGAAATAACATATAAAAAGGAAGAAACAACAAATGACAGAAAACCTCAACAACGGAAACAAGTACTCAGCGAAGCTCATCGCGAAGATGGGCATGATGGCTGCCATCGCCTGCGTGCTCGGACTCATCCGGTTCCCGCTTTTGCCGATGGTGCCGTTTCTGACCTATGACTTCGCGGACATTCCGATCATCGTTTCGGCGTTCGCGTTTGGACCGGTCGCAGGCATCCTGATCACCCTGATCGTGAGCTTCATCCAGGCGTTCCTGCTTGGCGGCGACCAGCTTTACGGATTCATCATGCACGTGATCTCATCCGGAGCATTCGTACTGATCGCATCCATCATCTACAACCGGAACAAAACCAAAAAGACAGCGATCGTCTGTCTGGTCATCGCAACGATCGTCACGGTCATCCTCATGGGATTCGCCAACTACTTCATCACGCCGTACTACTACGGAGGCGAAGGAATGCGCGAAATGGTCGTGCAACTCATGCCGTTCATCCTGCTGTTCAACCTGATCAAGTGGGTCGGCAACTCCGTGATCACGCTTCTGATCTACAAGCGTATTTCCCCGTTCCTGCACAAGGGATAAGCAAAAGCAGGACAAGCAAAAGCCGCAAAAGCAGGAATCGCAAAACCAGGAGAAGCGTATGGAAAAACTGCTGCACATCGCAAGCGAGACAGAAACAGAACAGTTCGGCGAGGCGATCGGACGCGCGGCGGAGCCCGGCAGCGTCATCGCCCTGATCGGGGATCTGGGCACAGGCAAAACGACCCTGACCAAATCCATCGCCAGAGGACTGGGCGTAACCGAAACGGTGACCAGCCCTACATTTACGATCATCAGAGAGTACAGGAGCGGAAGACTGCCCCTGTACCATTTTGATGTCTACCGGATCGGAGATCCGGACGAGATGTTCGAACTGGGATACGAGGAGTACTTTTACGGCGACGGCGTCTGCGTCGTCGAATGGGCGGACATGATCGAAGACCTGCTTCCGGAGGACGCCATGATCATCTATATCGATCGGGGCGCGTCGGAAGAGGAACGAGAATATAGAATCGAGAACGGAGACGGGAAATTTTAGACAAGAAACTATGTACATTTTAGCAATAGAAACAACAGGAGCGTTCGCCTCGGTGGCGCTGGCAGAAGCCTCGGCGGAAACAGGCGCAGACTGCAGGATCCTGGCCCATGTGGAAGGACATGACAGGTATTCGCATCTGCAGAACCTGACGCCGCAGATCCGGCAGGTGCTGGAAGAGGCAGGATCGTCAATTGACGATGTGTCCGCGATCGCGGTGTCCCACGGCCCCGGGTCCTTCACGGGAATTCGGATCGGCGTATCCACCGCCAGAGCCTTGTCCCAGATCAAAGGCATGCCGTGCGTGCCGGTATCCAGCCTGGAAGCGCTGGCCATGCGGGCCGAGGCTGCCGGAGAGGAAGCGGCGGACAAACTCATCTGTCCGATTTTGGACGCGCGCAGGAGCCAGGTGTACGGCGCGGGGTATCTGCGTGAGCAGACGCCCGGCGGCGAGACGGAACTGAAAGAGGTCGTCAAGGCCGGTCCTTACACGATCGATGAATTCATGGAGCTCGTCAAAAGTTATGACCAGCTGTATATGATGGGCGACGGTGTAGACACCTGCGGGGAGAAAATCAAAGAGATCCGGCCGGAAGGGGTGGCTTTTGCATCGGAAGAGATCCGGTACCAGAGGGCGGAAGAGGTCGCGGCGGCAGGCGCGTTGAAGCTGACCGAGGGCGGCGGCGTGCCCTACGACAGATTGGAGCCGGAGTACATGCGCATGGCGGAGGCCGAGCGGAAGCTGCGGGCGAAGCAGGCGGAGAGCAGGAAGACCAATGGCTGATGTGACCATCCGAAAGGCCGTGCCCCGGGACGCGGAAGACATATGCGAGATCGAGCAGATCTGTTTCCCGGATCCGTGGAGCATGGATTCGGTCCGGTATGAACTGGAGCAGAATGAGATGGCGTACTATCTGGTCGCCGAGGAGGCGGGCAGAGTTGTAGGATATGTGGGCCTGTGGCGGATTTTGGATGAGGGGCATATCACGAACGTGGCAGTGCGTCCCGAATACCGCGGCCGCGGGATCGCCGAGGGGATCATCCGGAGCATGCTCGAGCACACTGCCGGCGAAGGCGTCCTGCATCACACCCTCGAGGTGCGCAGGGACAATCAGCCGGCCATCAACTTATATAGGAAATTCGGCTTCGAAGTAGAAGGCGTGCGCAGAGGCTACTATCAGAGCGACGGAGAGGACGCGCTGATCATGTGGCGGCACGCGGCAGAGGAGTAAACATTGATAGACGGAAAATTCGCAATACTGGCAATTGAATCAAGCTGTGACGAGACGGCGGCGGCCGTCGTACTGGACGGACGGGAGGCCCGTTCCAACGTCATCTCATCGCAGATCGATATTCACAAGGCGTACGGAGGCGTGGTGCCGGAAATCGCGTCGCGCCATCATCTGGAGAACGTAAACTGGGTGTGTCAAAAGGCGCTTGACGACGCGGGAGCGACGATGGATGAGATCGACGCCATCGGCGTGACGTACGGACCGGGGCTGGTTGGCGCCCTGCTCATCGGACTGGCTACCGCCAAGGCGTACGCCCTGGCGACGGGCAAGCCGCTCATCGGCGTGCATCACATTCAGGGGCACATCTGCGCCAACTTTATCGAGCATACAGATCTCGAGCCGCCCTTCATGGCGCTGGTCATTTCCGGCGGCCATACGAACATTGTGGAGGTGACGGATTACAACGAGCTGAGAGTGCTGGGCGGCACCAGGGACGACGCGGCGGGAGAAGCCTACGACAAGGTCGCCCGCGTGCTGGGCCTGGGCTATCCGGGCGGACCGCTCATCGATAAGATCGCCAAGGAAGGCAATCCGGAAGCGGTGGAATTCAAGCGGGTGTTCCTGGAGAAGGACAGCTTTGACTTCAGCTTCAGCGGCATCAAGACAGGCGTCCTCAATTACGTCAACTCAGAGAAACAGGCCGGACGCGAGATCAACACTGCGGATATTGCGGCGAGCTTCCAGCAGGCTGTTCTGGACGTGGTCGTGGCCAAGACGGTGGGCGCGGCCCTGCAGCTGGGCAAAGACAAGATCGTCATGGCCGGAGGCGTAGCAGCCAACAGCAAACTGCGGGCGATGCTGCAGGAGGAGTGCGACCGGCACGGTCTCGCCCTTTACCATCCGTCACCGATCCTTTGCACTGACAACGCGGCCATGATCGGATGCGCTGCCTACTACAAATACCGGGCGCAGGGGCCGGACGATCTGACCCTCGACGCTATTCCAAACCTGCCCCTGTAACAGACAGAAAGCTATACTTCATGATAGTCATATCCGCAAACAATCTCACAAAAGAATACGACGGTACCAACCTTGTCCTGGACAAGGTCAGCTTCGCCGTAAACAAGGGCGAACGGATCGGGATCATCGGCATCAACGGCGCGGGCAAAACGACCCTCCTGCGGATGCTGGCAGGACAGCTCCCTCAGGAAGGGGGAGATTTTTTCGTGTCGTCGGATCTGCGCATCGGCTACCTGGAGCAGAACGGCGGCTTTGATTCCGAGGGAACGGTCATCGAAGCAGCAAGCAAGGTCTTCAGTGCATTTCCGAAGATGGAACAGGAGATGGAACAGCTCCTGGCGAGCGCGAACCAAAAAGATCTGGCCCGCTACGAGCAGCTCCGGGAGCGCTATGAGCGCATGGGCGGCTACATGTACCAGAGTGAGATCAAAGGCATCCTCACCAGCATGGCCTTCGACGAGTCTACATATAATAAGAAGATATCGACTCTGTCCGGCGGCGAGAAAACAAGGCTCGCCCTGGCGATCCTGCTCCTCGAAAAACCGGATATCCTGCTTTTGGATGAGCCGACGAACCACCTGGACATCGGAACGCTCAAGTGGCTGGAGCAGTACCTGAAGAGCTACAAGGGCACGATGATCATCGTCTCCCACGACCGGTATTTCCTCAACGAAACGGTGAACCGGATCTTCGAGATCGAGAACGCGCGCCTGAACATCTATGAAGGAAACTACGACTTCTATGCAGCGGAGCGGCGGGTCCGGCGCGAAACGGAGCTCCGCAAGTACGAGAAGCAGCAGAAGGAAGTGGAGCGTCAGGAAGAGATGATCCGGCGCTTCAAGCAGCGGGGAACGGAGAAGCTGGCCAAGCGGGCAGCCTCCCGGGAAAAGCGCCTGCAGGCCATGGACCTCATGGAGCGGCCGGACGCCTCCCGCGGCAAACTCCGGCTCAGCTTCCGGCAGAACTTCCAGAGCGGCAAGGACGTTCTCCTCGCCGAGGACTTAAGCAAAAGCTTCGGCTACGGGATGAACCGGGTGGAACTGTTCCGAAATGTCTCCATCGACCTGAAGCGGGGCGAGCGGGTCTGCATCGTGGGTGCCAACGGCATCGGCAAGACGACGCTGGTCCGGATGCTCATGGGCGATCTCGTCTCCACAACGGGCCACATCCGCGTGGGCCACAACGTCCAGTTCGGATACTACGATCAAGGGCAGCAGCTCCTGAACGATAACAATACGGTGATCGAAGAGCTGCAAGACGCGTACAGCCTCTATTCCGAAGGAGAACTCCGCAATATCCTCGGCCGGTTTTTGTTCCGGGGCGAGGAGGTGTTCCGGGAGGTGGGCGCCTTAAGCGGCGGCGAGCGGGCCAGGCTGTCCCTTCTGAAGCTGATGATGTCCGGCGCCAACACGCTCATTCTGGACGAGCCCACCAACCATCTGGACATCGATTCCAAGGAGGTCTTCGAGGAGGCGCTGCTGGAGTTTCCGGGGACGTGCCTGATCGTTTCCCACGACCGGTACTTCCTGAACCGCATTCCGACGCGGATCGTGGAACTGACCCATGAGGGTCTGGTGACCTATCTGGGCAAGTACGATTATTATCTGGAAAAGAAACAGCAGCTCATAGAGTCCGCGAACCAGTACGTGGCATCTCTTGCAAAAGCAGGACAGCCGGGACGGGAGGATTTTGCATCGGAGGCTGCGTCGGAGAGAGAGCCGGAGCAGCAGTTGTCCGCCGCGGAGGAGCGCAAAATCAAAAAAGAAAAGGAAGCGGAGGAGCGCAGGCTCAGGCGAAAGCGCGAATCTCTGGAAGCGGAGATCGAGCGTCTGGAGGCGGAGATCGGGCAGCTAGAACAGCAGCTGCAGCTCCCGGAGGTCATGACGGACCGGGCGAAGCTCACCGAGCTCAGCGAGAAGCTCACGGCGGACCGGCAGGCACTCGACAACAGCTATGAGCAGTGGCTTGAATTGCAGGAATGATTTGGGGTATAATGAAGCCGGCTTTTGGAGGTAGGTATTTATGATACTTGAGAAAATCAAAGAACTGATCGTGGACCAGACAGGAATATCCGCGGATGAGCTTGACCTGAGCACCAGCCTGATGAACGATATCGAAGCGGACTCACTGGACGCAGTCGAGATCATCATGGCGATCGAGGATGAATTTGAGATCGAGATCCCGGATGAGGAAGCCGAGAAGTTCGCTACCATCAAAGATATTGTGGATTATCTGGAGAATGTGATATGAAGAAACAGGCGAAAATATCCAACGCCGTCATTCGGCGGCTACCCCGCTACAGGCGGTATCTGAACGAGCTCAGGAAAAAGGGCGTCGACAAGATCTCATCCAATGAGTTCAGCTCCCTGATCGGTTATACTGCGTCGCAGATCCGGCAGGATCTGAACAACTTCGGCGGATTCGGGCAGCAGGGATACGGCTACAGCGTTGAGGGACTTTACAATGAGATCAGCTCCATTCTCGGGCTGGACAGAGAATACAAGATGGTCGTCGTTGGCGCGGGAAATCTGGGCAAAGCCATCGTCAATCATACTTATTACTATAAGACAGGATTCGTTGTGCAGGGAATCTTCGAGGTAAAGCCGGAACTGATCGGAACGGAGATCAACGGCGTTGAGGTCATGGACTACGAGGGCATCGTGGAGTTCGTCGAGGATAATGATATCGATATCGGCATCATCTGCACGACGAAGGATGTGGCGCAGGAAGTGGCGGATAAGCTTTGCTTCGCAGGCGTCAGAGGGTTGTGGAACTTCGCGCCGATCGACATTGAGACGCCGTCTCATGTTGCCGTGGAGAACGTTCACATCAGCGAAAGCCTCCACTCACTGGCCTATCACATGAGCAGAGCAACAGACGAAAAATAATACAGCAAATAAAATAACCGTTTCATCACTGAAACGGTTATTAGTTACTGATTTTCCGTGTTGGAACTATGCTTCAACAGGAGCATCTACAGGGCAAGCGCCTGCGCAAGCACCACAGTCGATGCAAGCATCAGCGTCGATAACATAGATGTCGCCTTCTGAAATAGCTTCTACCGGACATTCGTCTTTGCAAGCACCACAAGCGATGCATTCGTCAGTAATCTTATAAGCCATTGTGTTACCTCCTTATAAATTCCACAATTGTTAATCCGATTATAGCACTTGAATAGAAAGAATACAATATGAAAGTTTACTCATTATCGGGAAGAAGCGGAACAGGCAAAAGCTTTCAGGCGATCAACCTGTGCAAGGAAAAAAATATCGAAAGCATCATCGACGACGGGCTGTTCATCTACCGGAACAAAGTCATCTCCGGCATCTCGGCCAAACGACAGCGGACCATCATCGGCGCGGTCAAAACGGCCATCTTCTCAGAAGATGAGAGGGCAGAAGAAGCAAAAGCCGCCATTGCCAGGATGAACCCGGCGTCGCTGCTGGTTATCGGCACGTCCGATGAAATGATCAACCGGATCGTCGCGCGGCTGGAACTGCCCGAGCCATCGGAGCGTATATATATAGAAGACATCACATCCGAAGAGGAGCGGGTCATCGCCCGCAAGCAGCGCAAGGAAATGGGGCAGCACGTTATACCGGCGCCGACCTTCCAGCTGAAGAAGCAGTTTTCCGGATACTTTATGAAGCCTATGAAGATCCTGAAGGACTTCGGACCGGGGCACTGGAAAGAAACGGCGGAAAAGTCCGTCGTCCGCCCCTCCTACAGTTACATGGGCAAGTACAACATTTCCGAAAAGGTCATGTCCGACATCATCGGCTGCATTCAGGAGGACGTCGAAGGCATCCGCCATATCGAGATGGTCCACGTTGCCGAAAAACGCGAAATGCGTAACGAAGGCATCGAACTGGAGGTCGTGATCGACATGGATTACGGCGACGACCTTCCCGCAAAAGCCCGCCGGTTCCAGTCCAGGATCGCCGAGGAAATCGAAGGTATGACCGCCTTCAACGTCAATAAAGTAGACATCGAAGTGCGCGATGTCGTTTGATGCGCCGGCGGGATGTCGACCTCGCCGGGCCGCCGGTGGCGTTGGGCGCCGGCCCGCTGGCCCTTTTTGGCGCATTTTTGAAAGAAGGTGTTGACAAACACCTTTTTTAGTTGTAAATTGTATTTGGCACTCGAAAGGGTGGAGTGCTAACAAGTTAAAAAGGGGACGGGTTAGGGAACCGACAGTATAGGGCTTTTGCAGCCCCTGAATAATAAAAAGGAGATGACAAGTATGAGTTATGGAATCAAGCCACTCGGCACAAAGGTAGTTATCAAGGAAGTCGCCAGTGAAGAAACGACCGCCAGCGGAATCGTTCTTCCGGGCAGCGCGCAGGAGAAGCCGCAGATCGCGGAAGTACTGGCAGTAGGTCCGGGAACAGACGATGTCAAAATGGAACTGAAGGTTGGAGATAAGGTTATCTTCAGCAAGTACGCCGGAACAGACGTTAAGTACAACGGCGAAGAAGTTTCCATCATGGACCAGAGAGACATCCTGGCAGTAGTCGAGTAGGTCAGATAAAAGGAGGTATATGACATATGGCTAAGGAATTACACTATGGAGAAGAGGCCAGAAGAGCCCTGCAGGCAGGCGTAGACAAGCTGGCAAATACAGTTAAGATCACACTCGGACCGAAGGGAAGAAACGTTCTTCTGAGCAAGACATTCGGATCCCCGCTGATCACAAACGACGGCGTTACGATCGCCAGAGAGATCGAGCTGGAAGACGCTGTTGAGAACATGGGCGCTCAGCTCGTTAAGGAAGTTGCTACAAAGACCAACGATGTAGCCGGTGACGGTACTACGACAGCTACACTGCTGGCGCAGATCATCATCAGAGAAGGCTTCAAAAATGTCGCTGCCGGCGCAAACCCAATGGTCCTCAAGAGAGGAATCTCAGGCGCTGTTGACGTAGCAGTAGACGAGATCGCCAGACTTTCACAGGAAGTCAGCACATCCGAGTCCATCGCAAACGTTGCTTCTGTATCCGCAGCTGACGAAGAAATCGGCGGACTGATTGCGCAGGCAATGGACAAGGTCGGCAAGGACGGCGTTATCACCGTTGAAGAGTCCAAGTCCATGGGAACCACACTGGATGTCGTTGAAGGTATGCAGTTCGACAGAGGTTACTTCTCACCGTACATGGTTACAGATACAGAAAAGATGGAAGCGGTTTCCGAGAATCCGTACATCCTGATCACCGATAAGAAGATCACGAACATCCAGGAACTGCTGCCGCTGCTCGAGCAGGTCGTTCAGGCAGGCAGAAAGCTGTTCATCATCTGTGATGACCTGGAAGGCGAAGCACTGGCGACGATCATCGTCAACAAGCTCAAGGGCGTATTCGACTGCGTAGCAGTTAAGGCTCCGGGCTTCGGCGACAGACGTAAGGCTATGCTGGAGGACATTGCTGTTCTGACAGGTGCTACAGTGATTTCTTCAGATCTCGGATACGAACTGAAAGAGACCACGCTTGATATGCTGGGTACAGCTGCAACCGTCAAGGTCGACAAAGAGAACACTGTCATCGTAGGCGGCGGCGGTGCTGCGGAAGACATCGAGGCAAGAGTTGCTGCGATCAAGTCCCAGATCGAGCAGACCACTTCCGATTTCGACAGAGAAAAGACACAGGAAAGACTGGCTAAGATGGCAGGCGGCGTAGCAGTCATCAAGGTCGGTGCGGCAACAGAAACCGAACTCAAAGAGAGAAAGCTCAGAATCGAAGATGCTCTCAACGCTACAAAGGCAGCCGTTGAGGAAGGTATCGTAGCAGGCGGCGGCGTAGCTCTCGTCAATGCCATCCCGGCAGTTGCGGCTTACGTTGACGGTCTCTCCGGCGACGCTAAGACAGGCGGCCAGATCATCGTCAGAGCTCTGGAAGAGCCGGTTCGCCAGATTGCTGAGAACGCCGGTTACGAAGGCAGCGTAGTCGTTGCCCAGGTTAAGGACAGCAAGGAAGGCACAGGCTTCAACGCAGCTACCGAAGAATACGTCGACATGATCGGTGCCGGCATCGTTGACCCGGCTAAGGTTACGAGATCCGCTCTGCAGAACGCAGCTTCCGCATCCGCGATGCTGCTCACCACAGAAGCAGGCGTCACCGACGTTAAGGAAGACATGCCTCCAATGCCACCGATGGGCGGCGCAGGCGGCATGGGCGGAATGGGCGGCATGATGTAATTCATCCCGCAGGGTTTCGCAGTTTGCTGGTTCGGCCGGACCACGCTGGATCGTCCGAGCCGAAATAATGAATCGATTTACAGAGGACCCCGGTCCGCAGGTTTGCGGATCGGGGTTTTTTAGTGCAGTGGATCGGCCAGACGTTGGTTTAACCACTGGTGGGTGGCGGGAAGCCTTGATACAGCGTTAGGCTTTTGTACTTTGTGTGGTGCGAGAGAGGGAAAGTACAAAAGAGGATGGCGGGAAGCCTTGATACAGCGTATGGCTTTTGTACTTTGCGGGTTACGAGAGAGGGAAAGTACAAAAGAGGGTGGCGGGAAGCCTTGATACAGCGTATGGCTTTTGTACTTTGCGGGTTCCGAGAGAGGGAAAGTACAAAAGAGGGTGGCGGGAAGCCTTGATGCTGCGTATGGCTTTTGTACTTTGCGGGGTGCGAGAAATGGAAAGTACAAAAGAGGGTGGCGGGAAGCTTTGATACTACGTTTGACGTTTGTACTTTGTAAGCTACGGTGAAATGTGCAAGCGACAGAACAAAAAATGGATTGACATTTAATGTTAAATATGGTAATAATAACTAAAACAATACTTGGGTAATGGGAAGGAGTATTAGATATGAAGTGCTTTGATATTGACAAACTGAGTAAAGCAATCGCATTGATTGAACAGATGCAGGAAGAGTATATGCTTGAGGGTCTCCAGAACGAGGGCAAAAACGACCCCCGGGACGAGGACCCCAACGGAGAGGCGCATATGAATGGTATGGGGTATGATGACCCGGAGTACTATCTGTGTCTTCAGTTAATTGAGGACGTTTTGAAGGATGCAAGGTCAGAAGCTGAGGCCATGATGGAAAAAAGAAGAGCAGCTCGTGAGCCGTTTCCATATTATGTTCTGGACAACTATGAAGCAAATGCAAAACCACGAACCGTGACACAGACACTCAGATCATTTGCGGCGCTAACAGACGATGCAGAAAGAAGAATGATAGGAGCAGTCAAAGTCAATCAATGGCTGCAGGCGCATGGTTATATTGACAGAATCTACATTGATGAAATAGAAAAAGAGGATTGGTATCCTACAGAATCAGGCAGTCAAGTTGGAATCAATGCCGCAAAATCAGAAGCCCGAGGGCAAGCCTATATGCGAATCACCTATGATCAAAGAGGACAGATGTTTTTGGCAGAGCATCTGGAAGAGATAGAAAACGAGATGTTGTATTCTGAGTAGTAATTGTCATTAGAACAAAACCCCAAATGGATAAATGGATAAAATGAGTAATCAGATTTCTAGCCCTCGTATTGCCACAGCACAGATTGACAGAATCAATAGAAACATTGAAAAGGAGATTGTCGCGTTAAGGGCAGAACTACAACAAATACCGGAAGGGAAACTATATGTCAGATACCGTGGCAATCTGATCCTTTTTACCGAAAGAGTCAAGGATAAGTTGTATGGAATAACAAGAAATCGAGACCTTGTGCATACTCTTGCAAGAAGGAGATATCTTGAACTGCATATGAATTTACTTGAACAGATTCTGGATGAAGGCTGGACAACAGAAACAAAACGAATCATTTCCAGTCTGTATCCCCAAATTGAGGAATTACTGAAGAAGTATAAGGACGCCGGACTGGATATTGATCTGATAACAATGACGCCCAATCAAAGGATATGGAACGCGGATCGCCAAAGCCAAAAGGAAAACAGAAAACAGGATCTGAAGTACCCAACAAAAGGAGGCGTCTATATGCGCTCCCAGTCGGAGAGGTATATTGGAGATCTCCTTGAGATGCTGCATATCCCTTACCGGTATGAACCACGGATCACGATCAACAACCGATCGTACCACCCGGATTTCATCATTATGCTTCCCGATGGAAGACTTGTGATCCTAGAGCATGTTGGAAGAATGGATCTGAAAGAATATGCTGAAGATCTAGTGGTACGACTTCAGGCCTATGACAGCATAGGCCTGATGATTGGAAGAAATGTATTCATATCGTTTATTCACGATATACGGGAAGAGTCCAGTGTCAAGGAGATCGTGTTTCAAATGCTCACATGCAATCCGCCCTGGAACAAAGTTCTGATCAGCGCAGCTAAAAGAGCAGGATGCAAAATCCATCAAGCGGAGTAAGCGCAACTCTGCCGGGCAGAGCATCGCCGCCCACCAGCGCAACTCTGTCCGGCAGAGCATCGCCAACCCGCAGAGCATCACCGCCCAGCATCGCAATCCTGCCCGCGGGGCGCGTCACTCGCCCCGCTGGGCGAGCATCTCCTTCAGCTCATCCGGGCCGAACTTGTAGGCGGAGTTGCAGAAGAAGCATTTGATCTCAATGTCCTCGCCGTCGTCGATCATAGATTTAAGGTCCGCCGTGTTCAGCGTGGCAAGGGCATGGGAGACACGTTCGCGGGAGCAGTTGCAGTGGAAACGGATCGGCTTTTCCTCGGTCACAATAAGGTCCAGATCGCCCAGCACAAGTTCCAGGATCTCAGCAGGACCAAGCCCGCGTTCCATCAGCGTGGTGACCGGGTCCAGTCCGGCCAGCTTGGATTCGAGCGCAGCGATGACTTCCTCCGGAGCGTCCGGCATGAGCTGGATGATAAAGCCGCCCGAGTGGAGGACGCTGCTGTCCGTTCCGACCATAACGCCGAGCGCGACAGCGCTGGGGGTCTGCTCGGAAACGGTGAAATAGTAAGCAAGGTCTTCGCCGATCTCGCCGGTCTGCAGTTCGACTTGTCCGTTGTAGGGCTCTTTGAGACCCAGGTCCATGCTGACGGTCAGGATGCCGGAGCCGACTGCGCCGCCGACGTCGAGCTTGACCGCGCCCGAGTCCGGTTCGATCCGGGGCGGGATATCCACAGAAGGATTGCCCGGAAAACCCTTGACGTTTCCGTGGGAATCCGCAGTCACCGTAATACTGCCGATCGGACCGTCGCCTTTGACGGTGATGGTGATCAAATCATCTTCCCCCTTCATCATGGAGCCCATCATAGCGCCGGCGGACAAAAGCCGGCCAAGAGCGGCGGTGACGACCGGGAAGGTATGGTGAATTTCGCGCGCCTCGCGGACCATATCCGTAGAGTCTACCGCAAAGGCTCTGATGTGTTCCTGCGCGGCGGTCGCGCGTACGATTTTGTCAGTCATAGATTTCTCCTTTCGAGTGTATCGAATCTCAGTATATCAGATTTCAGCGCGTCACAGCGCATAAGTTTTCAGTGAATCACCGCGCATCGACTTACAGTGCAGTGCACCACGGCGCGTCACAGCGCATCGGATTTCGGTGCATCGGTAATCTGTATCAGCAGCAGTGAAATAAACATGATCACGCAACCGGTGATCTCCCTGCCGCTCATCACCTCATGCAGGAAAATGGCGCCGCTGAGTACGGCAAACACGGATTCCAGACTCATGATGATCGTAGCCATGACCGGCGGCGCAGTTTTCTGGCCGAAAACCTGCAGGGTGTAGGCCGCGCCGATTTCCAGAATTCCTGTGTAGAGGATCGGGATCCTGCAATCGATGATGGACGACACATCGACCGTCTCAAATGCAAAAGCACACACGCCGGACAGAACAGCCGCTATGGTGAACTGCATGAAGGAAAGCTTGAACGGATCGACCCTGTCCGCGTAGTGATCGATCAGGATGATCTGCGCGGCGCTGAACACAGAGCTGGCCAGTACCAGACCGTCGCCCAGCTGCAGATGCAGGAATTCCCCGGCAGTTCCCGTCATGCACAGAAGATACAAACCGACTAAAGCAAAAGCAATGCAAAGCCAGGTGAGCCGGCGGATCTTCCGACGCAGAAACAGCATGATGATCGGCACCAGCGCTACGTACATAGCGGAGATGAAGCCCGCTTTGCCGGCCGTGGTGTAGACCAGGCCGATCTGCTGCAGAGAGCTCAGGCCAAAGTTGGTAAGCCCGGTCAGGATACCGGCAGTCAGCATCGACCGGTCTGTGAAAGCCGGGAGCGGTATGCCTTTGCATTTACAGTACCAGCCGTAGAGGTAAACAAACGGCAGGGTCACAAGGGCGCCGATGGCGAAGCGCATGAGACCGAAGGTCATCGGGCCTACGTAGTCCATGCCTGTTTTCTGGAAAACAAAAGACACGCCCCAGATGAGGGCGGCCATAAACAGGAGCGATTCACCTTTCAGCTGTTCTTTCATACAGGCTTGACCTTATTCTGTATCCTTTTCCAGAATTGCGATAACAGTAACTGCAATCAGTATTATAACACCTCCGATGATTTGCGTGGGGGTGAGAATTTTGCCGAAGATAAATATGGAAAAAATGACCGCTGTGACGGGGAGCACGTTTTCAAAAGCGGAAACAAGCGTGGTCGACAGCTTGCCGACGGCATAAATATAACCGAATTCGCCGATGATGATGCATATGATGGCAGTGGCCAGCGTCACCAGGATCCCCATCGGAGTCACTGTGACGGGCGCGTGGGTCACCGCCTGCGTGATGATGACAGCCGGGATCTGAAGGATCAGTCCGGAAAGGAACAGTCCGGTCAGAAGTGTCAGCAGATCGTATTTATCATAGAGCGGTTTGACGACAACGATGTAGATCGTCCATGAGATGGCGGCGGCGAACATCGCCAGAACGCCGATCACGCTGATCCCCATCGGTTCGCCGGATACCAGAAGGTAGACGCCGAGGATCGATGCCAGGATGCAGACCACCTTGAGCGGAGTGATTTTGTTTCCGAAGAAAATCCGGTCGCCGATCATCCCGAAGATCGGGACCGTCGCCATGATCAGAGAAGAAAACGACGCGGACGTCAGACCCGTCCCCAGGTTTTCGATGGTGAAGTAAACGGACATGCCGATCGCGCCGGAGATAAAGATGCGGGGCATGTCTTCTTTCCTGATGCGCAGGCCGCCTTTGAACAGGGACACGCATGCTGTCAAAAGCACGGAGCCGATGACGAGCCGCACGAAGGTGAACATGGCAGGGGACATGAACCCCATCATGTATTCGATGGCGATGAAGTCAAAGCCCCAGATGAAGTTAACGCCGATGATGGCGAGTAATGGTTTGAAAGATGAGTTGTTTTTGGTCATATGATTGCCTTTCCTTTGAATGCCTTTCTTTAAAATGTCATTGAAAAAATTGTAGCACAAAAGCAGCAAAAGCAACAGGAGCAGCCGATGCAAAAGCTAAACGCAAAAGCAACACGAAATCTGAAACGAAATATTTTCGCCGTGGTTATTTTATGGTATAATCAGTTATTCATTCCTCGGGAAACAGAATCTGTGTAGAATACGTAAATAATGTATTGATATAAATTAGGAGGAAACGAAATGGATCCAAATGTAAGACCGGAAACTATGGAAAGAATCACGACACCGGAACTGGCTCAGAAGTTTATCGACGAGCAGATTGCGGCAGTCAAGGAGCAGGTGGGGGACAAGAAGGTTCTGCTCGCCCTGTCAGGCGGCGTAGACTCATCAGTCGTAGCGGCTCTTCTGATCAAGGCAATCGGCAATCAGCTGACCTGCGTGCATGTCAACCACGGGCTGCTCAGAAAGGGCGAGCCGGAACAGGTCATCACAGTCTTCAAAGACGAACTGGGCGCAAATCTGATTTACGTAGACGCAGTAGACAGATTCCTGGACAAGCTGGCAGGTGTGGATGATCCTGAGACGAAGAGAAAGATCATCGGTAAAGAGTTTATTGATGTCTTTGCAGAAGAAGCGTCCAAGCTGGAGGGAATCGAATTCCTCGGACAGGGCACGATCTACCCGGATATTCTCGAATCCGATGGCGTTAAGGCGCACCACAATGTCGGCGGGCTTCCGGAAGACCTGCAGTTCGAACTGGTAGAGCCGGTCAAGCTTCTGTACAAGGACGAAGTCAGAGTTGTCGGCAAGGCCCTCGGCCTTCCGGACAACATGGTTTACCGTCAGCCGTTCCCGGGTCCGGGACTGGGCGTAAGATGCGTCGGCGCAATCACCCGCGACAGACTGGAAGCCGTTCGTGAAGCGGACGCAATCCTTCGGGAAGAGATCGGCGAGAAACTCAGACCGACGCCATGGCAGTACTTCGTCGCCATTCCTGATATGAAATCGACAGGTATCAAGGACGGCAAGCGTTACATGGGATGGGCCGCCGTCATCCGCGCCATCCATACCGTAGACGCGGTAACCGCTGAGTCCGTGGAGATCCCCTGGGATGTCCTCTGCTGCATCCGCGACCGGATCATCGCGGAAGTGCCGGGCATCAACAGAGTGCTGTGGGACTTCTCCGATAAACCTGTTGCCACGATCGAGTGGGAATAGTTGCGAGTGGTTTACCACATCGCTGAAACCCTTGGGATGACTGGGTTCTGTCAATCGGTCAAAGCGGCGTGGTTCTAAAATGGTTCTAAAAATACAGCGATTTTATCAAGCGCTGGAACGTTGAAATTTCAATGGTTCCGGCGCTTTTTGCGTTTCCAGACGCTGAGTACAGACTTTTGTACTCATGACGTATTATGCTATTACATTATCACCGAAGATGAAGGAGGGGAAAGGTATGAGCACATATTATGAATTCTATGCTGCCATAGAGAAAGACGGGAAGATCGAGGCAATCGGACCGTATATCCGCAAAGACGGGGAATATCGTCTAACACCGATATTGAGCCGCAGCCGTTCGTTCATCCACTGGGATGAATTCGGATATTGGGACCTGCCGATAGAAAAGATGGCAGAGGATCAGATGGAGTTCTTTACGGATACGGGATGGATCAGTGACGAGCGCCAGTCAATTTCATACTATGTCCCATACAAAGATATCGCGGCACTCGCGGATGACGGGCTCGTCCGGGGGTATGTCACACTGGATGAACTGAATATGGTATCTGCAGCACAGTACAGCCAGGATGCAATATGGGACGTCTGGGTGAAGACTCCGGAGGTGGCCGCCGAAATGGACCCGGAAACGAGGAAACAGTATGGGCACATCGCTTATATCGACCGTTGCAGCACAGGATATATCTGCAGCCAGCTCATCAATATGGTGGATCCAATCGAATACGGATGTGAGAGCGAGGAATTACGCTTTATCGTTCGGGTATGTTGACCCCTTGCATACTCGAACAGGCGCGGTTCGCACAATTGTGGGCCGCGCCTACGGCTTTTATACTATAGAAAAAGGGAACGGAAATGGAGGTGCAGACCATGTCAAATACAAAGTACAAGCTATCATACGATGAAGTCAGAGTTATCGTGATTGCTCTGGTGGAACTGAAAAACCAGCTGATCGCGGAAGGAAGATACACAGACCCGGTCGACGAGCTTCTTATGAGATTTGTTGATTAGTGATCCTTTCATCCAGGCGTCTGAATACATTGCTCTGCATTTTCGCAGAGCTTTTGTTATTTCAGAACACCTATTATGGAGAAAGGAAACATTATGGCAACGACAAAAGAAAGTATGAAAGTTATTGCAGGGGGACTGGACAAGAAGGAAAAACCGGAAGTCGTTATGGAAGGAAAGGTGATCGCTGTAGAAGTGCCGGATGAGCTGGCAGAGGCATTCGAAAAGTTGGTTGGTGGAATGATCACCAAATGTGAGGATAAGGGCAATCTGCACTCTGAGAATGATCAGAATGATGGCGGCCATGCGAAAGATGAAGACAGTGAGCCGACGGAGGTACAGGAACTGGTAATGGATATAGCGTTCATGCTTGGAAGCAGGGCATCGGATCATCTCATGATGATAAAAGAGAAAAACGATCTGTCTACAGAGGCGATGCTGGCGATTACGAGATGCCTGCTTGCAGCTGATTCGGAATATCTCGTTACGATACTGGAAACCATATTTCTCAGTGACAGAATGTATGATGCTGCTCATGAACTGCATTTGCTGGAACGCTGTAAAGAGTACGAAGCGGATGCGGCTTTTTTCTTTGAAGATGCGTTCTGGGATACAGATGCTATGGATTGGTATTCCATCGAGAACCTGCTCAGAGAAAAAGCAAAAGAGCAGAACAGCAGGTTGAACTAGGAGGGCCGCATGAGTGAATGTAAAACAATCGCTATATGTAATCAGAAAGGCGGGGTCGGGAAGACCACCACCACACTGAACCTGGGCGCAGGTCTTGCAAAGGCAGGAAAACGGGTTTTGCTCGTGGATTGCGATCCGCAAAGCGATCTCACGTCAGCTCTTGGAATCGAGGGTGAGCGGCTTGAGAAATCACTGGGCAGCCTCATGTATCAGGTGACTCAGGACAGCGGGCCCATCGTGAAGGATACAATTATCCATCACGAGGAAGGAATGGATCTGATCCCTTCTAATCTGGACCTTTCGTCCATGGAGAGTCTGCTGGTGAACGCCATGAGCCGGGAGAAGGTGCTGGCGAGCGTCCTGAAGGATGTAAAAAAGGATTATGACTATATCCTGATCGACTGCATGCCGTCTCTGGGCATGGTCACCATCAACGCGCTGACAGCAGCAGACAGCGTGATCATCCCTGTGCAGGCGCAGTACCTGCCGGCCAAAGGTATGACACAGCTTCTGAAGAGCATCAACATGGTCAGGACGCATACCAATGAAGGCCTGAATGTTGCGGGTATCGTGATGACGCTGGTGGACAGCAGGACCAACCTGGCCAAAGAGGTGATCAATACGATCCGCACCAATTACGGACTGATGCTCAGGATCTTTGATACACAGATCCCAGTGGCAGTGAAGGCAGCGGAAGCTACAAAGGCAGGGAAGAGCATTTTCGCCTATGACGCGGACAGCAAACCCGCCATCGCCTATGAGCAGCTTACGAAGGAGGTGATGAAGCTTGGCGAAAGACAAAAACGAAGAGATGAGGCTTCCATCGCTCGATGAGCTGTTTTCCTCACAAGAGGAACGGGATGACGCGAAACTGAAGCGCATCTATGAGATCCCGATTTCACAGATCGACCCGTTCCCGGATCATCCGTTCCATGTCAGGGATGATGAGGACATGATGAACCTCGTGGAATCCGTAAAGGCAAACGGAGTGATCACCCCGGCCACGGTCCGAAAGAAAGAGGACGGAAGATACGAGCTTCTGTCTGGACACCGCAGGATGAGGGCATGCGAGCTTGCAGGTATGGAAAGCCTGCGCTGCGAGGTCGTGGATATGGACCGGGACGAAGCAATCGTGTTCATGGTGGAATCGAACTTCCAGCGGACGACCATTCTGCCCAGCGAAAAGGCCTTCGCGTATAAGATGCGGCTGGAGGCGATGAAACGAATGCCGGGAAGGCCTGGAAGAGGAAATGGAGACCCAGTGGGACTCAATTTAGAAAGATCAAGAAAAGAGCTGGCCAATGAGGTAAGCGATAGCAGTACACAAATCTTTCGATATATCCGCCTGACAGAACTGATTCCCGAACTTCTGGACATGGTCGATGAGGGAAAAATCGCACTCAGGCCGGCGGTAGAGATATCCTATCTGCCGAAGACGATCCAGGGCGAGCTCTGGGAGTGTATGGACATGGAACAATGCAGTCCGTCCCACGCTCAATCCATCCGCATGCGAAGAATGCATGAGGAAGGAAAACTCACGCCTGAGGCAATCGAAGCGATCATGCTGGAGGAAAAACCGAATCAAAGGGAGCGCATCGTGCTTCGGGGAGAACGCTTCAAGGGACTGTTCCCTCCGGATCTTCCGGTCTCAAAGCGCGAGGACTACGTAGCCGCAGCTATGGAGTTTTACGGAAGACACCGGGCAAAGCAGCAAAGCAGGGACGATGCGAGATAGGAAGTTCGCAGTGAGAGCACGTTTTCCGCGATCCTTCCCTGTAACCCAACCTGTTTAAACAACCAGTACTGACGGAAAAAGAGAATATATTAAAACAACAACGTAATACAGAGCATGACAGACCTGAGTTTCCAATCGAGATTCAGGTCTTTTTTCATGTCCTGATACGGGAAAGGAGATTTATGAAAGAGACCAAACCGAACGAAGAAACCATTATCTGCAGATGTACGGATGATCCGGGCATCTATGTAGCGCTGTCAGAGGAGGCGGCATCCAGGATCGCCTGGGTCCTGACAGGGGCCATTGGAGTCCTGACACTGCCGTTCATCATTCTGGCAGTCATGATCTAAGAGAGGAGGCATCAATGACCGAATATGCAAACAAAGACAATCTGAAACGGATCCTGACCATGGGAATGGCTGTGCTGATGGTATTCAGCCTGATCGTGCCCATGATCACAGATCCATCCTACGCTGCCTTTACAGGAAAGAAAGGCAGCAAATACACTGTCTGGGACGGCGGACAGATCACATACGGTTCCGGCAACGGCGGTTACAGTAACTCCCGTAAGTGTGATCTGGACGATGAACTGGGCACCCGGTATTCCTACTGTGTGCAGCCATCCAAGGCATCTCCGGGAACTGGCACCGTGACCGTAGACAAGGTCATCACGGACGATAACGATACGGGCAAATGGAACGCCCTGAGAAACGTCGTCTACTATTCACCGTCCTATCCCGGATATGACAAAAACGTGAAGAACGTCAGGGAAACATATTACACCGGAAACTTCAGCAAGGACTGGGGCATAGCGCATATGGCTCTGTCATATATCTATGCCGGAAGACCGTCCGATATGGCGACCTGGGGCGGAACACATGCATCGGATCTGGGAGAAGTCTGGACAAAGGCGAAGAAACTGGGCGATGCCATGTGGTCACCGGATTCCGCCAAGGACGATGCTGTTCCGGACAGTTTCAAAGTATTCATCTGCTATATGTCCGGTGTTCAGGACATGATCGTCGGATATCTGGAAGCACCGGGCCATATCAACATGAAGAAAGCATCTAACAGAACAAGCATCACAAACGGCAATGCCTGCTACAGTCTTAAAGGCGCAGTTTACACCGTTTATGACTCTTCCGGAAAGTCCGTCGGGACACTGACCGTCAAGGAGAACGGAACCAGTAACACCATCGATGTGCCGGAGGGAACTTACACAGTCAAAGAAACGACAGCGCCTCCGGGATACGCGAAAGATACGTCAACCTATACCGTGAACGTGGAATCCGATGAGACAACGACCTTCACAGCGAAAGAAGAGCCGATCACGGATCTGGTAAACCTGCTTCTGACAAAGAATCCGGCCGGCTATCCCCATGATCATGGGGAAGGCGATGCCAAGCTGGAAGGAGCCATCTATAAGTTCAGCTACTATGACGGACAGTACAGTACGGCTGCTGCGGCCGAAGGATCCGGAAGTGCGACTGCCACATGGCATCTGGTGACGGATGCAAAAGGCAAGATCAGTGGTCAGTCACCGGTCACTGTGGAAGGTAAGACCAATTCCGCCTTCTATAAGGACAAGGACGGTAAGATCTGCTATCCACTTGGGACCTATGTCATTCAGGAAGTGACGCCTTCCACGGGTTATCTTCTCAACGAAGAGAAACTGGTCGTCCATATCACAGAGGACGGTACGGACAATCTCCATGTAAAGACCTACAACGAGTCCATAAAGGGTGATGAGACTATCATCCGGGGCGGCGTGAAATTGTCCAAGATCGACAATGATCTGGACGAAAACTACGCTCAGGGCGATGCCACGCTGGCTGGCGCGGAATTCACTATCTACAACAAATCCAAGGAATCCATCATGGTGGATGGTAAGGAGATTGCGGTGGACGGCGAGGCCCTTGTAATCAAGACAGACGAAGAAGGAATCGCAACATCCGGAGAAAAGGTACTCCCTTATGGATCCTATCTTGTGAAGGAAACCAAGGCGAGCGAGGGATACCTGCTCAATGAGAAGTGGTCCAGAGCTTTCCGTATCCGCACGGATGGCGAGATGATCGACCTGACTGCAGACAAGGTCAGAGAGGCTGTCAAACGTGGTGGCGTGCAGATCATCAAGCGCGATAAGGAACTGAAGAAGTCTGAGGCTCTTGGCGGAGCGACTCTTGACGGCATCGTCATGACCATCAAGAACGTCTCCGGACGCGATGTGGTCGTGAGAAAGGATCTGGACAACAAGACCGACAAGGTCGACTGGAAGAAGCTCGAATCCAAGAGCGCGCTGTTCGAAAACGGGTCGATCAAACGAGTAAGTTCCGGACAGGATGTGGGTAAAATCACCGTCCATTGGAATGAAGAGAAGAAAGCCTACACCGCGGAGACCCTCAGCGATGATCTGCCATATGGGACCTACACTATCCGTGAGTCAAAGACCAACGCCACTTACCAGAGAACCGACAAAACGGAGCACATGTTTGAAGTCAGAGAAGACGGAACCATTTACGCTTATGATGACGGCGCCAATGAGGCGGCGCTGACCTTCGATAACTACGTGTACCGATCTGACGTGCAGGGAACCAAGATCGGCGACGGCGATTCCAAGCGTTTCAGCTTCGTGCCATTCAAGATCATCAGCGTTACCAACGAGGAGACTCATGTGGTCGTGACCGATAAGAACGGCTTCTTCTCCACAAAAGACAGGAGGGCCGCGGGAGATCTGGACGAGGATGAAGACGCAGACACAGCGAGAGTCCAGAACCCGTTTGATGATCTGCTTGAGGCTAAGGACATCAAAACGGAAGACCTACAGAAGAGAGCGCAGCAGATCCTGCAGGGCGTATGGTTCGGTACCGGCGAATTCGGAAGCAAGGCTGCCATGAACAGCAGCTTCGGAGCGCTTCCGTACGATTCGTATATCCTTGAGGAAATGTCTTGTGAGGCCAATGAAGGATACTCACTGCAGAGATTCTATTTCACTGTGGATCAGAAGTCCCAGAATGGGTTCGTGGATCTGGAAACGATCACAGATGACGTTCCGGAGATCGGGACCATGGCCTCTGTAAACGGAATCAAAGAAAACGTTCTTCCGAAGAAAGAGATCGAGCTGACGGATGTAATCGAATACAAAGGTCTGAAGAAAGGCGAGACTTATACTGCTACGGGAAAACTCATGGATAAGGCCACGGGCGAAGTCATCAAAGACTCTTCCGGCAAAGAGATCACTGCAGAACGACCATTCACAGCGCCCGCGGCAGAGGGCAGAGCTTTTGTCACTTTCAAGTTCGACGGAAGCGACCTGGGTGGCAAGGAGACTGTAGTCTTTGAGACTCTCTATGACGCGCAGGGACATCTCACCGCAAAGCATGAAGACATCAACGATGAAGGGCAGACCGTCACCTGGAAGAAACCGGAGATCGGCACCACGCTGACGGACCAGAAGAACAACAAGTCTGTTGTGACATCAGAAAAGACCATCCTGATCGACACGGTGGAATACAAAGGGCTGGACACTTCCCAGTGGTATGTGGTGTACGGAACACTCATGGTCAAGGATACGGGCGATCCGCTTGTGGAGAACGGAACGCCTGTGGCAACTATGAGCAAACCATTTAAGCCACTACTGAAAAACGGCAAGGTTAAGGTCGAATTTGAGATCAGCACCAAAGGACTGGAAGGAAAGGAACTCGTTGCCTTTGAAACAGCCTATCGCCTGGAAGGCTACAAGAAAGAAGATGCTGTGAGCAAGACGCCTGGCGTTATCGTCGCGGAGCATAAGGACCTGAAGGACAAGGGTCAGACCATCAAGGTGGTCAAGCCGGGAACGCCGATCGAGCATTCCCCAAAGACCGGGGACGACGCGCCGATCCTGGTCGCGGCAGTACTGATGCTCGCAGCTGCAGCCTTTGCATGCGGACTCTACAGACGCAGAAAGTCCGGCGAAGACGACAGTGAAGAAACAGAGGAATAAAGCAAACAGGGAGGCGGAAGACCGTCTCCCTTTCATCATATGGGGGAAAGAAAAATGGTAAATACAATCGATTTTAATAAGGATATCGCCAGAGATTACGGCCTGAGAGAGTCCGTGATCGCCACTTATTTATGGGAGCTTCTGGACAGGGATCTGGAATCCATAGAACGCAACGGGAGAGTATGGACACGCATCTCACAGAGAATGATCACTGTCGCGCTGCCGTTCATGTCGGTGGATATGGCCCGCAGATCACTGAAGAAGCTCGCCGAGGAAGGCATCATCCTGAGGGGTGTATTCAACGATGACAAGTTCGACCACACCTACTGGTACGCGTTCACGGACTACGGCTTCGAGATGATGGAACCGGGCACCTATTCATGAGAAAAGGCAGGACAAAAGCAATGAGACTATGCCCGGAAAACTGTATCTACAGAAACCATGAGGCCAGGTTCTGCGGATACTGCCTGATCGAAATAATCGATGACATAAGCAAGAAGGAGGATGCAAATGGCAATCAACAAAGCAAAACTGAAGACACTGACAAGACTCTGTGACAAGGGGTTCGATACTCATAAGAAGATCCTGGCAATCGATATGAGAGCAGCCCGTGACAACGGTCTGGATGATGACATCGGCGGGATCCTGGACCTGCAAGACGCCATCAGAGCCCACAGAGAGATCGCGTATCTTTGTGACGGGAGCGATGATAAGCCCGGAAAGGAGGGCGTGCAACATGTGTGAAACAATTGAGGTTAACAGTCCGGAAGAGTTAAAAGAGCTTATCGATGAGATACCTGAGGGCACAGTCTTTTCGCTGCAGATGGAGGTGGTGTTGTCCAATGAGCAGAGTGATGGGGAATCCGAATGAGATACGGGTCGTGAACATCAGGATGGTCAGAGAACCGTCCCTTTACAGCGAAACGCCGGTCTCAACGCCGCAGGATGTGATGGAAGTCATCGCTAAGGAATTTGCGACATATGACCGTGAAGTATTCGGCATACTGAACCTGAAAAGCAATGGGCAGATCATCAATATGAACATCTGCAGCATAGGAACGCTGAACGCTTCCATGGTCAATGGACGGGAAGTCTTCAAGTCGGCGATCCTTTCGAATGCGGGAAGTTTTATATGCTTTCACGTGCATCCGTCCGGCAATCCGGAGCCCAGTGAGGAAGACATTACCGTGACGGAGAAGCTCGCCACCGCAGGCAAATATCTGGACATCCCGCTCCTGGATCACTGCATCATCGCAGGCGGATCTGGTGAAGTGTTCAGCTTCAAAGCAAATGGGCTCATGGATCAGATCCGCAGCAACATGCGCTCAGATATCTGTGAGCGATGAATTTAAGAGATCCTGCAGTAGCAGGATCCGTACATTAAACGAATACATATCAGCTTTTTTGTTGGATTATGTGACAAATCAGCATGCTGAAATGTATAGTTAATGAAAGTGCATTTTCATGTTGAGACAGACAAGCGGAAAAGGAAACTGAATGGAACTGGATCTCGAACAACTATATACAAAGTACCGGGATAATATCTTCG
>Ga0256404_1001079_pt1 | contig 68756 bp, 62 predicted proteins | sample RumenRJG_01DNA_FD_185990 | JGI IMG/M metagenome (GOLD analysis project Ga0256404, IMG submission 185990) | Bovine rumen microbial communities from Lethbridge, Alberta, Canada - RJG_01 | ecosystem: Host-associated > Mammals > Digestive system > Stomach > Rumen | place: Canada: Alberta | collected... | reverse complement strand
TTCAATCATGGCAGCCACTTTGTCGCCACGCTTGTTGAGCATCTCTTTCAGGGCCTCTGCCTGTGGGATGGTGCGGGGGAAGCCATCGAAGATGACACCCTTGTGCTCACGTCCGAAAGAGTCGTATACAGATGCCAGGATGCTTACCATCAGGTCGTCGGGAATCAGCTGACCGTTGTCGATATAGCCCTGAGCCGTCTTGCCAAGTTCTGTACCCTTCTTGATTTCTGCACGAAGTACATCACCTGTAGAGATATGCTCCATTCCATATTTTTCAATCAGTTTGTCGCTCTGTGTGCCCTTGCCTGAGCCTGGTGCACCGAAAATTACAATATTCTTCATAATCCAGTTATATTTTTTATTGGTTATCCTAATCTTTTTTCCTTTTTTTGTGATAACGCCGCTTATTCTGATACCAGGGTGTAAAGGTCTTTCAGACCGCGGCCCTGCTGGTCGTAGTCCAGTCCGTAGCCCAGGATGAAGTCGTTGGGAATCTCGAAAGCAGCATAGTCGATCTTCAGGTTCTCCTTCAGCTTCTCGGGCTTGAAGAAGGCCGTGCAGACATGCACTGAGGCAGGGTTGCGCGTGCCGAGTGAGTCGATCATCTGACGGATGGTGAGTCCGCTCTCCACGATATCCTCGAGGATGATGACGGTACGGCCGGCGATGTCCTCGTTGATACCTAGCACCTCCTTGATCTTACCTGTTGACATGGTGCCCTGGTAAGAGGCCAGCTTGACAAACGAAATCTCACAGGGGATGGTCATTTCACGCATCAGGTCGGCTGCAAAGATGAATGCACCGTTGAGCACGGCCAGGAACAATGGATTCTTGCCCTCCATATCCTTGGAAATCTGTTGGGCCAACTCTTTTACGCGTGCTTTAATCTGCGCTTCCGGCATCGACGTCTCAAACGTCTTATCCAAAATTTTTACTCTACTCATATCAGTAAATGGTAATTTTGATGCAAAATTACAAAAAAAATGAGAAAAATAGTCACTTATTACCAATTATTTAGTATTTTTGCATCGTTATGAAGATTTTTACGCACATACAGATACAAGAACTTGATAAATATACCATTACGAACGAGCCCATAAAATCAATAGATTTGATGGAGCGCTCGGCTCGTGCCATTACGCAGGCTATCACGCAGCGATGGATGAGCGACGTGCCTGTGGTGGTATTTGCCGGACCTGGTAACAACGGCGGCGATGCACTGGCTGTGGCGAGGATGCTGGCCGAGCAGGAATACCAGGTGCAGACCTATCTTTTCAATATCTCCGGACGCCTGTCGGCCGACTGTGCTGAGAACAAGGACCGGCTGGTGAGCAAGCGCGGAAACAGCCTGTTTACCGAGGTGACACAGGAGTTTGACCCGCCACGCCTGGAAAAGGGAATGCTGGTGATCGACGGCCTGTTTGGCTCCGGACTCAATAAGCCACTGGCAGGCGGTTTTGCCTCGCTGGTGAAATATATCAATGCCTCGTCGGCCATGGTGGTGAGCATCGACGTGCCATCGGGTCTGATGACCGAGGACAATACCTACAACGTGCGTGCCAATATCATCAGGGCCGACCTGACCCTGACGCTGCAGCAGAAGAAACTGTCGTTCCTCTTTGCCGAGAACCAGCAGTTCATCGGTGAACTGGAGGTGCTGGACATCCGTCTGAGCAAGGAGGGCATGGACAAGATGGAGGCCCAGTATACCTGTACGGAAGAGGCCGACATCCGTGAGATGCTGCGCCCGCGCAATGCCTTTGCACACAAGGGACAGATGGGACATGCCCTGATTATCGGGGGCAGCTATGGCATGGCAGGTGCTGCCGTGCTGGCCACCAAGGCATGCATGCGTTCGGGAGCCGGCAAGGTGACGGTGCATACGCCGAAGCGCAACGCGCAGATTCTGCAGACAACGGTGCCCGAGGCTATCCTTCATATGGACCGTGAGGAGACGCTCTTCTCGGAGGCTGTGGCCACGGAGGACTTCAGTGCGCTGGGTATCGGTCCGGGACTGGGAACGGCCGAGCAGACCGGTATCGCCATGATATCGCAGGTGCGCCGTGCACAGTGTCCGGTGGTGATGGATGCCGATGCCCTGAATATCCTGGCGGCACGGCATGCATGGATGCAGCAGTTGCCCAAGGGCATTATCCTGACGCCCCATCCCAAGGAACTGGAACGGATGGAGGGACAGTGCATCGACAGTTATGAGCGACTGACAAAGGCGCGCCAGCTGGCAGAGAAACTGCAGGGCTATGTGATCCTGAAGGGGCATTATACGGCTATCTGTATGCCCGACGGACACGTGGCTTTCAATACAACCGGCAATGCCGGTATGGCAACAGCCGGCAGCGGTGATGTGCTGACAGGCATGATTACGGGACTCCTGGCGCGTGGCTACCAGCAGCGCGAGGCTTGTATACTGGGTGTCTACCTGCACGGACTGGCAGGCGACCTGGCCGCCCGCGAACTGGGCGAGGAGAGCCTGATAGCCAGTGATATCATCCAGTACCTGCCGAAGGCGTTCTTAAAGGTAAAAAAGTAAAAAGGTAAAAAAATAAAATACATGAGAAAGTTACTTTTCCTGATTCTGGGCACCGTATTCTGCGGAACGGTGAACGCTCAGACACAGTTGACGGAATATAAGCCCGGCGTGACCACGGAGGGGGCTGTGTATTTCCTGCCCAAGACGGCCGTGCGCTTTACTTTCCTGGTGGAGAAGACAACCTATATACCGGGTGATTTCGCTGCCTATGCACAGCGCTATATGCGACTGAGGGATGTGTCGCAGGAGCCCAGCACGCAATACCGTATCCTGCAGATCAAGCAGACGCCTGTTGCGGTGGCCGACTCCACGAAGAAATATGCGATCAAGTTTGATGCGAAGACAGTGGCCGCCAATGTGGCACTGGCAGACGACGGACGCCTGCTGGCCATCAATGCCGAACCCAATGTGGATATGGAGGAGGCGCCTTTCAAGGCTGCTCCCAAGTCACAGCGCGTCAACCCGCGTCAGCTGATGAACCAGGATATCCTCTCGGCCGGCAGTACCGCCAAGATGGCACAGCTCACCGCCCAGGAGATCTACGACCTGCGCGAGAACCGTAACCTGCTGATTAAGGGACAGGCCGACTTTATGCCGAAGGATGGTGAACAGCTGCGACTGATGCTGCATCAGATAGATACGCAGGACGAGGCGCTGACCAGCATGTTCAAGGGTACGTATGAGTGTGATACCACCGAACATGAGATCGTGGTTTGTCCTGACGGCTCTTTCGACCGTCAGCTGCTGTTCCGCCTCTCGCAGGTGAACGGACTGGTGGACAAGGACGACCTGTCGGGTGCACCTTATTATATAAGTGTGACGGACCTGAAGACGGTACCCGAGCCGGTGTACGACGAGAAGGCTGCCAAGGCTAAGAAGAAGGGCTATGAGGCCGGTGTCTATGTGAACGTGCCCGGACGTATGCGCGTGACGCTCTATCAGGGCATTGAGGCCATCCAGACCAGCGAACAGCCTGCGGCACAGTTTGGTAACGTGGAACTGCTCAGTGGTGAACTGTTCAACAAGCGCTATACCACACACCTGTGGCTCAACAGTCTGACGGGTGGCGTAGAGCGACTGGAAGCGGAACAACCGAAATAAGGAGTTAAGGAGTTAAAGACGATAGATATAAACAAAAAATAATCCCCACCAAATTGGCGGGGATTAATTTTATCTGAATGATTGGATTAGCACTGAGCGAGTTTGCCGTCAGAACCGAGCACATTCACAATCTTGTGGATGTACATCTTCTTCATGTTCTCACGAGCGGGCTTCAGATACTGACGAGGATCGAAATCTCCAGGATGCTCAGCCAGATGCTTACGGATGGCAGCAGTCATAGCCAAACGAGAGTCTGAGTCGATGTTGATCTTACATACAGCGCTCTTAGCAGCCTTGCGGAGCTGCTCCTCGGGGATACCGATAGCGGCCTCGAGCTTACCACCGTACTTGTTGATGGTGTTAACCTCGTCCATAGGAACTGAAGAAGAACCGTGGAGCACGATGGGGAATCCGGGGAGCTTCTTCTCGATCTCAGCGAGGATGTCGAATGCCAATGGGGGTGGAACGAGCACGCCGTTTACGAGTGTGCACTGCTCAGGAGTGAACTTGTGAGCACCGTGAGAAGTACCGATAGAAATAGCCAGAGAGTCGCAACCTGTGCGAGTAGCGAAGTCGATAACCTCCTCAGGCTTGGTGTAGTGAGACTCTGCAGAAGAAACCTCATCCTCAACACCAGCGAGCACACCGAGCTCAGCCTCAACGGTTACGTCAAACTGATGAGCATACTCTACAACCTTCTTAGCCAGGGCAACGTTCTCCTCGTAAGGCAGTGAAGAACCGTCGATCATCACTGAAGAGAAACCGTTATCGATACAGTCCTTACAGAGCTCGAAGGTATCACCGTGGTCGAGGTGCAGAACGATCTCAGGATGCTCACAGCCGAGCTCCTTAGCATACTCAACAGCACCCTTGGCCAGGTTGCGGAGGATGGTACCGTTAGCATAGTTACGAGCACCCTTGGAAACCTGCATGATAACAGGTGACTTTGTCTCAACAGCAGCCATAACGATAGCCTGCATCTGCTCCATTGTGTTGAAGTTGAAAGCTGGGATAGCATAGCCACCAGCCACTGCTCTCTTGAACATCTCGCGGGTATTTACGAGACCCAAATCCTTGTAATTTACCATAATTTTTTTTATTTATAAAAGATATTATCTCAAATTTTCGAGCGCAAAGTTACGAAAAAAAAGTGAAGAGTGAAAAGTGAAAAGTGAAGAATTTGCTGCCATGGCTCCTTTTTTTAGATAATTTGCCATGACAACAGACTATAAAGTCTGATTTTGTCAATCACACTTATCAAAGCGGTAGCAAATTTTTCATTCACAATTACCTGTGCGGTAGCAAATTTCATTCCCGACGTACCGTCGCCTACCCGTTGCCTTTCACTTTTCACTATTCCCTTTACCCTCACACCAGCGTGTGTTGCTCCAGAAAGTTCATCACCTCATCCTTGTAGTTGTCGGACACGGGGATGTACTGGTCGCCGAAGACGATGCGCAGGCGGTCGACAGACTGCACCTTGGACATGTGGACGATATAGCTGCGGTGGGTGCGCAGGAACTCGGGGTGGGGGAGGTAGTCCTCCAGACGCTTCATGGACATGAGCGACATCACCTTCTCACCCGACTCCAGGTAGAAGCGTACGTAGTCCTTCAGTCCCTCGATATAGAGAATATCGTCAAGGTCGAGGCGCAGCAGCTTGTATTCGCTCTTCACAAAGAGGAAACGGTCCTGCAGATGGACGTTCTGCTTCTTCTGTGTGGAGAACAACTCCAGCGCCTTGTCCGTGGACTTCAGGAAGTCCTCATAGCCGATGGGCTTCAGCAGGTAGTCGAGCGCACTGACACGGAAGCCTTCGATGGCATATTGCGAGAAGGCTGTGGTAAAGATGACCTTTGTCTCATGGGGCAGGATCTTGGCGAACTCGATACCACTGAGTTCTGGCATCTGGATATCCAGGAACAGCAGTTGTACGGGGTCGTCACGCAAGTCGCGCATAGCCGTCACGGCACTGTTGTAAGTACCCTTCAGTTCAAGATAAGGGGTTTTCTTCACATAACTCTCTAAAAGACCCGCAGCCAGAGGCTCGTCGTCAATGATAGCACAAGATATAACCATTGGATTTTGTGTTTTATTATTTAGTATCTATTGTGATTCTTGAGTAATACGTCTTACCATCGTCGGTAACTCCTTTCTCCCAGATGTGTTTTCCCGGATAGATAAGCTGCAGTCGGCGCTCCACCTGCTGCAGGCCGATGCCGTGACCGCTGCGGTCTTCCTCCGTCTTGGGGAAGTTGGAGTTGCGGATATCGAAGGTCACCACACGGTTGGCCTTGTCGATAAACACCTGGATATGCACGAAACTGGGTTCCGTGGGACTGATGCCATGCTTGAAGGCATTCTCTACAAGCGAGATGATGAGCATGGGCGAGATGCGCAGGTCGCACGACAGACAGTTGACCTCAAACGACACATCGACCCCTGCCGGCATGCGCAACTTCATCAGATTGACGTAGTTTCTGATGAAATCGACCTCCTCCTTCAGGGGCACCGTGGGCTCCTGATACTCATAGAGCATGTGGCGCAGCATCTTCGACAGTTCCATGATGGCCTCCTGAGCCCGTTCGGCACTGATGGCGGTGAGGGCGTAGATGTTATTCAGGGTATTGAGCAGAAAATGAGGATTAATCTGGTTGCGCAGGTTCTTCAATTCTGCCTGTGCACGAGCTGCCTCTGTATCTTTCAGTTTCTGGTCGGTGGTGACCCACTTACGTGCCAGGGCCAGGGCGGTGGCACCAGCTGCGAAGACTGCCAGATTGAGACTGTCGCGTACAATATACGAGATCGTTCCTAAGAGGTCGTAGGTACGTCGCATATGATGGAGGTTGAACATCTCGTTGGTGTACTGCATCCAGTAGTGCAGGGTGACACCTAACACGGTGATCAGCACCACATTGATGAGCAGGTCGTAGCGGTGCTTGCCCTCGACAAAGAACTTAGGCGCCAGCACCAGATAATTGAGGTAGAACACAATCATCAGGAAAAGGGGCTGCATACAGGTCATCAAGTAGTGGACCCCGTTAAAGCCCATACCCCTCCAGTAGGTGAGGGGCGACAGGAAAAGGAATGCCCAGAGGGCAATGTGGCACATGCCTGCGATATGCTTATTCATGACGGATAGCTTCTATAGGATCCATACGGGCGGCTTTAACGGCCGGTACATAACCGAAGCCAACACCGATAGCAACACACACGAGGAAGGAGACGTAGATGCTCCATGCCGGTACGCTGCTGGGCATGCCAAACAACGGTACGAGCAGTTCGCTGGCACTACATCCCACGATGATACCCAACAGTCCGCCCGTCACGCTGATTAATACAGACTCGATAAGGAACTGCAGGGAGATGACGGCTCCCGTGGCACCTACGGCCATGCGGAGACCAATCTCCTTGGTACGTTCGGTGACGCTCACCAGCATGATGTTCATGATGCCGATACCGGCCACCAGGAGGGAGAAGGCGGCAGCCACCACGAGGATCAGTGTCACCATGTCCATGGTCGTTGACATGGTCTCCATCATCTCAGCCTGAGAACGGATGGTGAAGTCGTCGGCAGCCTCGCCCTTCAGCTTGTGGTTGTCGCGCAACATCTGGGTGAGTTCCTCGATGGCGGCATCCGAGAGGTCCTCGGTGATAGCCGAACAGACGATGCTGGAGAACCAGGTCTGGGCAGCGATACGCTTCATCACGGTGGTATAGGGCGCGATAATCACATTATCCTGGTCCATGCCCCATGAGTTATAGCCCTTGGCCTTCAGCACACCCACGATGGTCATCGGGATGGACTTGAAGCGGATGGTCTTGCCGATGGGGTCGGCACCCTCGCCAAAGAGTTCGGTAACGATGGTCTTACCCACCACCACCTTCTTGGCGGCCTTGTTGATATCCTCTTCGGTGAAGCAGTCGCCGCGCTCCACGGGCCACTGCTTGATATCCAGGTATTCCGTACTCTCACCATAGATGGTCGTCGTGGTGTTGTTGTTGCCATAGACCACCTGACCGCTGGCCGTTACCTCGGGCGATACCTTCGTGACGAATTTCTTCTCACGGATGATACGCTGGTAGTCGGCCATCTTCAGGGTCTGCATGGCCGACGGGTCCTGACGGACGCCGCCACGCATGTCGGCACCCGGACGGATGGTGAGCAGGTTGGTACCCATGGTGGAGAGTTCCGAGCGGATACTCTCCTTGGAGCCCTGTCCTATCGACATCATGATGATGACAGCTGCCACGCCGATGATGATACCCAGCATGGAGAGGAAAGAGCGCATCTTGTTGTTGCCTACGGCCCTGATGCTTATCTTGAATAAATTATATAAATTCATGCGGTAGCAAATTTTTCACTTTTCACTGTTCACTTTTCCCTTAGTCATCGTTCATCACGGGCAGGGCTGCCAAAGCCTCTGCTGCCGACTTGATGTTCTCGTTGTAGGTATCCTCACGGATCTTGCCGTCGCGCAGGTTGATATTACGGCTGCTATACTCGGCAATCTCAGGGTTGTGGGTCACGAAGATGATGGTGTGGCCCTGGCGGTACAGTTCCTGGAAGAGCACCAGCATCTCGAAGGAGGTGCGTGTGTCCAGGTTACCCGTAGCCTCGTCGGCCAGCAGCACGGCAGGCTCGTTGACCAGGGCACGGGCGATAGCCACGCGCTGCATCTGTCCACCCGACATCTGGTTCGACTTATGGTCGAGGCGGTCGCCCAGTCCTACTGCCTGCAGGGCCTTGATGGCACGTTCGCGGCGCTCGGTGGCCGACACGCTGGGGTTGTACATCAACGGCAGTTCCACATTCTCCACAGCCGTGGTCTTGGCCAGCAGATTGTAGTTCTGGAACACAAAGCCGATCTTACGGTTGCGCAGATGGGCGCGCTGGGTCTTCGACATCTCACGCACGGAGATACCGTCGAGCAGGTATTCGCCGCTGGTAGGGGTGTCCAGGCAGCCCAACTGGTTGAGCAGGGTGGATTTTCCCGAGCCTGACGTACCCTGGATGGTGACGAACTCGCCTTCATATATCTTGAACGAGACACCGCGAAGGGCCTTCACCGTCTCGCTGCCCACCTTGAAGTAGCGCTTGACGTTCTGCAGCTCAATGACGACGCGACCCTCCTCCTGCCCCTCCCTGCGAGGGAGGGGAGTGGTTAGCCCGTTCTCAGTCTTTATCTTGTCTTCATTCATATGATTATCTCTATCTACTCCCCTCCATTCAGGGAGGGGGCGGGGGTGGGTCTTTACTTTTTCTGTTGTTGTCCGTTCTGCTGCCTGTTGTTTCTTGGACGCGGCATGAAGGGGTTCTGTGCCTGCTGGTCCTGACCGGCACCGTCGCCACCGTCGATACTGAAGTCAACCAGTACGTCGGTACCTTCGGCGATGCCACTGACAATCTCGGTCAGCAGGCCATTGGTGGTACCCACTTCCACCTTATGGGCCTTGAACACATCACCTTCCTTGGTCCATACCTTGAAGTCGCCCTCGCAATCCTCCACCTTCTGCTGTTCGGTGAGCAGGGCCTCGTTGGGCGTGAAGCGCAGTGCCTTTGAGGGAACGGCCATCACATCATTCTTCTCCATGGTGTAGATGGTGACATTGGCGGTGAGACCTGGCTTCAGTTTGAGATCATTGTTGGGAGCCGAGATAACTACCTCGTAGGTCACCACATTACTCTCTGTGGTGGCCTGCTGGCGCACCTGTGTGACCTGTCCCTCGAAATGGTCATCGGGGAAGGCATCCACGGTGAAGGTGACACGCTGTCCCTCCTTCACGCCACCGATGTCGGCCTCGTCGATATCAGCAATCACGCGCATATCGGTCAGGTCCTGTGCAATGGTGAAGAGCTCAGGGGTGTTGAAAGAAGCAGCCACGGTCTGTCCCTCTTCCACGGCTTTCGACAGTACCACACCGTCGATAGGACTGGTGATGGTGGCATAGCCCAGGTTGGTCTGTGCCTTCTGCACACTCTCGCGGGAGGTGTTCACCTGTTCCTTGGCCTTGAGGTACGACAGTTTGGCTGTCTCATATTCATCGGCGCTCACCAGCCCCTTGTTGAACAGCGTCTGGTAGCGGTTGAAATTCGTCTGCTCGTAGTTCAGCGTGCTCTGTGCCGACGACAGGTTGGCCTGTGCCGTCTTCAGTTCACTGGTCAGGTTGGTCTTGTCCAGTTCGGCGATGACCTGACCCTTCTTCACCACGGAGTTGTAGTCAACATAGAGCTTGGATACGATACCGCTGACCTGTGTACCTACGGTGACGGAGGTAACGGGTTCGATGGTACCTGTTGCAGTGATGGAACTCTTGATACTGGTACGTTCCACCTTTGCCGTCTCGAAAGAGACGGTGTTCTCTTTCTTGCCGCCCGACAGGAGGTAGGCGGCGACAGCCACGACAGCCACAACGGCAATGACGATGGCCCAAGTTTTTTTGTTATTCATATCTTGTCTTATTTTTATTTCGTGATATCGGGGGTGGGTCTTCCTTCACTATAGAAACGCAGCAACTGCTGGTTCAGGATGGTCTGGTACTTGGACTGCAGACGGTTCTGCTGGGCCGACAGCAGCTTGTCCTTGCCATTCATCAGTTCGATGATATTGGTGAGACCCAGGTTGAACTTCTCTGCCAGCAGGTCATAGCTCTGCTGTTCACTCTCTACCGTGGTCTGGGCCGCACGGAAACGCTGTTGGTTGGTATTGGCATCCAGCCAGTAGCCTTCGATGGTCTGGTAGAGCGTCTTCTGCTGATCCTGCAGGTCCAGCTGTGCCTGCTGGCGCTGGATCTTCGCCTTGTTCACCGAGGTACGTGTCTGACGACCGTCGAACAGGGGAACGCTCAGGGTCAGTCCGGCCTGCGTACTGAAGTTGGTCTTCATCTGATTGCTCCATCCGTTGGACGACAGGGAGTTGGTGCTGGTAGAGAAACTGCCCGACAGGCTGAGGCTGGGCAGCCAGCCGGCCTTGGCAATCTTCACGTTGAGGTCGCTGCTCTCGATGGCCAGTTTGGAACTCTCTATCTCCGGACGGCTCAGCAGCGCCTGCTGGTATACGTTCTGCAGGGCGGGAATCTCGGCCAGGGCCTGGTCGTCGGTCGTCTGCGGGATGACCACGTCGAACTCCTCCTCACCGGTCAGCTCCAACAGTTGTTTCAGTTGCAGCTTGTAGTTGGCCATCTGTGCCTGTGCATCCACCACATTATATTCGTCGGAGGCACGCTGGGCGGTCAACTGTGCCAGGTCGGCCTTTGACATCTTGCCAACCTCAACCATCTCCTTGCCGCGCTCCTCGTTCTTCTGACTGGTCTCCAGACTGGCCTTGCTCACCTTGATGCTCTCGTCGAGATAGAGGATCTGTACGTAGAGCTGGGCAATGCGCTCCTGGATACTGTTGGCTGTCTCGGCCACCTGCAGTTCAGCCTGCTGGCCCGACAGTTTGTTGAGCTTCACATTGTTGGTGTTCTTGTTGCCGTTCCATACGGTCCACTGGGCATTGACGCCATAGGAGCCGTTCAGGTAGGTCTTGTCCACCTTGGTGTTGACCATACCGTTGGTCACCGTGGTGCTTCCCGTGTCCTGCCAGGGACGGTAGCCCAGGCTCTGGTTAGCCGATGCGCTGACGGTAGGGAGCAGGGCGCCCTTGGAGCCTTTGACATCCTCTACGGCCGACTGCTGACTGAGACGTGCTTTCTGCAGGGTGATATTGTTTTGCATGGCATAGTCAATACATTCCTGCATCGTCCACTGCTTTTGCGCATGGGTGGGTATAAAGGCGAAAAGAAAAAGGGGTATCATCCCTTTCGTTCCAACCTTTATCTTGTTAATAAATTGCTTCATGTTAATGTCTGTCGTTTTGATTACTTTTACATTTTCACGGTGCAAAATTAGAAACAATTTCCGATATAATGAAATAATATAGGCAGAATTTGTCTATTTATAGAATTTTTATGCCTTTTTGTCGGGGAAATGTGCGGCTTTTAATTTTTTTTATGGCATAAAAAAAGGGTCACCGCTGTGACCCAACCTTTGTTAACCTTAAATCTAATACTATGAAAAACACGATGCAAAATTATACCTTTTTGCTTTCAGATACAAACTTTTTTGGCGATTTTTCTTTCAATCTGCAATATAATTGATTTATATCAATGTGAAATGCCTCTTAAAGCGTGTTCATATTACAATTACGCATCGCTGTACTTTTTTATCACAGTTCAGATATACTTCCAACGCCATTGTCGCTGAGCTTCTTCACGCCAGGGTTTCCGGCAAACTTGAAGGAGCCTACACCGTTGACCGTGGCTTTCAGTGTGTCGGTGGCGTGACAATTGATGCTGCCCACACCATTGACTTCTCCCTGCACACGGCGTGCCTTCAGGTTTCTGGCGTCAATGCTGCCCACGCCGGAACAGTCCAGTCTGACCCATGCGGCCTGGCCGCTCATCGTGATGCCGCCCACGCCCGAGCACTCTACGGCCAGCTTGTTGATACTGAGATTGCGGAGCTTCATGGCACCTACGCCCGAGTTCTCGACAGACAGGGACCTGGTTGTCAGACTGTCGATGATGATGGTTGCCAGACCTTCATTCTCCAAAGAACGCAGTTCGGGGGTGTAGATGGTGATCTTCACATCGTCTGTATCCAGGGCGCCACTGTGCATGATGTCGCCATTCAGTTCGTGACCGTCCACGCTGAACTTGTAGAATTCGATGTAGTTGTCAGGAGCCGATATCACCACACGGTAGTCATCACCCTTGCCCTGCACGATCTTCACATTGCCCATCAGGTCGAGGTCCACCTCATTGAAGGGCTCCATCTGGTACTCCTCCTTGACGATATTGCCACTTGGCTTCACCTTATCGATGTTGAAGCTGACACACGACGATAAAAACAGCATCGTGGAAATGAATCCACATACAATCATTTTTTCCATACTTACTTTTTCTTTTTTAGTTCTACATTTTATCCGTTAGACGTAAATAGTCGGGGAAATGTTGCAACGATACCTATTTTTTTCGTACCTTTGTATGCGTTATGGAACAACAGAACCAATACGTAAAGCAATTTCCCGAACTGATGAAGGGGAAAACAGTGATGTATCTCCACGGATTCGGCAGTAGCGGACAGAGCGGTACGGTGACGCGCCTGCGCACCATCCTGCCCAATGCCAACGTCATAGCACCCGACCTGCCCATCCATCCTGAAGAGGCGCAGGCCCTGTTGCGCGAGCTTTGTGAGAAGGAGCAGCCGGACCTGATCCTGGGTACCTCGATGGGTGGTATGTATACCGAACAGCTCTACGGCTATGACCGTATCTGCATGAATCCCGCCCTGTGCCTGGCCGATACCATGCAGCAGCACGGGATGACGGGGACGCAGACTTTCCAGAACCCGCGCCTGGACGGCGTGCAGCAGTTCTATGTGGACAAGGCCCTGGTGAAGGAGTACCGGCAGGTGAGCGAACGGCGTTTCTCGGGACTGGAAGGCCTGGGCGACGAGGAGCTGGAGAAGGAGAGAAACCGCGTCTATGGCCTCTTTGGCGACAAGGACGATTTGGTGGATACGTTTGATATGTTTCGTGAGCGCTACCCCAAGGCGGCCCATTTCCATGGGGAGCACAGGATGGACGACCGTTCGTTCATGCATGCCGTGGTGCCCGTGATACGCTGGATCGACGACCGGCAGGAGAACCGTCAGCGTCCTATTATATATATAGGTATAGAGACGCTGGTGGATGCCTACAATAAGCCCAACAGCAGCAGTCAGAAGGCGGTGCGCCTGCTGATAGAGAACTATCAGGTGTATTTCGTGTGTGAGGATGAATACCCAGCGGAAAAGCGCTGGGGACGGTGGCTGGAGGAGTATGTCAACGTGCCGGCATGGCGCCATACCATCTATACGCACCGTCGTGACCTGCTCTATGGCGACTATCTGATCAGCAAGAAAAAAGAGGGCGACACGATGGCCACCCTCCTGGAATATGGTTCTGATACCTTCAAGACATGGGAAGATATCATTGAGTATTTCTCACGACTCGGCGGACAGTAGCAGCCTATGCCGGCTCTTCCGTCTCTTCCTGAGGCAGTAGTACGACGCCCGTCTGCTTCTTGCCGTCCATCATCACCTTGAGCGGACGCTCGAAGCGCACATGGCGCACATGTTCAGTCTCCTCGACGGCAGGCATGCTGTCGAGGATTTCTTTTTGCAGCACACCATCGCCCGTATAGGTGTTGATGGTGAAGTAGCCCACGCCAAACGAGGTGAGGTTCTGGAAGAAGTGGGTGCCCTGCGAGGGATCCACGTGATAGTTCTTCAGGCCGGCCTCCACGATGACGCGTGCGCCCGAGATATGCGGCCATTTCACGGGGATGCCCAGCCAGTAGTCGCTGGAGCCCCAGCGGCCCGGACCGATGAGGATATAGTTCTTGTCCTCGTTGAGGAACTTGCGGTTGATACGTTCTATCTCGTCGGCAATCATCGGGTTGTTGGCTGCCGTGAAGTTCTCGTCGGTCTTCACATATACCACATCGACCACATCCTCGGAGATGCCATGGCCCAACGAGTTGTGTGAGCGCAACAGGCACTGTTCGTCGGGAATCTGCTGCAGGTCCTCATCGAGCACCTGCTTGGAATCTACGATAGGACGTATCTGCAGGAGGTAGAACTCGCCCGTGCGGTCGTCATTGAGGTTGCAGGCAAACTCGATCTCCACAGGACGGCGCATCTCCTCGGCACCGAGCTTCTGCGACATCTGGAGGAGTTCGGGAAGGGGGAAGACACCCTGCTGCAGCACACCACAGAAAGAGATGATCTTACGGCCACCTTCGTAGATGCCGTCGCGGATGACCTGGTCCATGGGGTCGTAGGTAGAGGCGATAAAGGTGAGCGAGCCGTCGGCATCGGCCTGACGCACACGCAGGTTCTTGATGTTAAAGCCGTCGTCCACCTTGAAGTCGTCGCCCACATGACTCATGTCCAGCGCATAGAAACGGGTCTGGGTGTCGCGCAGCGCCGTCTCCATCTCACTGGTCTGCAGCACCTGGTTCGGGTGGTAGGGACTGACGCGCAGGGTCTGTCCGCCGTCCACGATGTACTTGCCAAGACCCAGTGCCAGTGAGGCGATACCCTCCTCGGCCGTCTCGTCGCCAATGGGGTAGTAGTTGAGTGAGCGCAGCACACCCGAGAACGTGGGGTAGTAGAGGTCGCCATAGCGGTGGCCCACCACCTCCTGGAGTATCACTGCCATCTTCTCCTGGTCGATGACATTCTGCGTGGCGGTCATGTAGGCCTTGGAGTCACGGTAATAGACCGAGGCATAGACGCTCTTGATGGCACAGGCCAGCATGCGCAGCATCTCGTACTTGTCGTCGAGCCAGGGTATCATATACGTAGAGTAGATACCGGCGAAGGGCTGGTAGTGGGAGTCCTCCAGCAAGGACGACGAACGGATGGCGATAGGTGTCTTGATGGCGTCGAAGAAGATGAAGAAGTCCTCTATGAGGTCATCGGGCAGCTGTGCCTTGAGGAAGTGCTGGAGGATGACCTCGTCGGGCGCATCGCTCAGCGCGATGGACCACAGGTTGTTGTCGTCCATGAAGCGGTCGAAGAAGTCGGTACAGAGCACTACCGTCTTGGGAATCTGCACGGTAGCATTGCCAAACTGGTTGAGTTCGGGATGGCGCTTGATGATATTGTCCAGGAAGGCCAGGCCACGGCCCTTACCGCCCAGCGAACCCTCACCGATGCGGGCGAAGTGGGCATAGCGGTCGAACTTCAGTCGGTCGAACACAGCCACCACACCGATATTCTTCATTCGTCGGTACTGTACGATGGCATCGAAGATAATCTGACGGTGGGCATCCACATCCTGCAGCTTGTGCCACGTGACCTGCTTCAGGAACTGTGACACAGGGAAAATGGCGCGGGCGCAGAGCCAGCGGCTCATGTGGTTACGGCGGATATGGTGCATCAGTGAGTCGTGCGGAATCTTGAAGATATTATCCTGCAGTTCCTTCAGCGTCTTGACGCGCGCCACCTCTTCGTGGGTGTTGGGATCACGGAAGATGAAGTCGCCGAAGCCCAGGTGCTCCTCAATCATCTTGCGCAAGTCCACATTGAATTTCTTTGAGTTCTTGTCCAGGAAGTCGAAACCCTCGGACCAGGCCTTCTCACGGTTCTCCACCTCACTGCTCTCTAATATAAGAGGTACGTACTCGTCGTGCTGACGGATGGCACGCAGCAGTTTCAGTCCGGCCTCAGGATCACCCTCCTCCACATGGCTCAGGCGACCGATGGGGGTCTGCATGGGGAAACGCGTGTCACTAATCACGCCCAGGGTGTTCTCTGCATACTTCTCGTAGATCTGCATGGCCTCCTCGTAGTTGGTGGCGAGCACCACCTTCGGGCGGCCGCGCTTACGCTGTGCGGCAGCATGGGGGTTGAGGGCCTCCGTAGAGAAGTTCTTTGACTGCTGCAGGATATAATTATATAGGTTGGGCAGCACGCTGGAATAGAAACGGATATTATCCTCTACCAGCAGGATCATCTGCACGCCTGCCTCCTCGATATCATGTTCGATATTCATCTTATCCTCAATCAGTTTGATGATGGAGAGGATGAGGTTGGTATTGCCCAGCCAGCAGAATACATAGTCGAAGATGGTCATATCCTCGTTCTGCATGCGCTTGGTGATACCATGACTGAAAGGCGTCAGTACCACGCAGGGCACCGAAGGCTGGATGGCTTTCACCTCGCGTGCCACGGTAAAGGCATCGTTATCGGCAGTACCCGGCATACAGATGACCAGGTCGATGCTGGTCTCGTCGAGCACATGGCGTGCCTCCTCGATGGTACTCACCTGTGTGAAGATAGGCGGGAAACGCATGCCCAGTTCGGTATACTCATCAAAGATCTTCTCGTCTACGCGTCCGTCGTCCTCCAACATAAAGGCATCATAGGGGTTGGCCACGATGAGCACGTTGAAGATGCGGCGGGTCATCAGGTTCACAAACGAGACATCTTTCAGATAAAAGGTATTGAATTCCTGTGGTACATTTGCCATATGCTCTTTGCAATTTTAGGTTTGCGAGTGCAAAGGTACGTTTTTTTTAGTGAAAAGTGGGTTTTGAAAAGTGAAAAGTGTTATTTTTTGTTCTTTTTCCTTGGTTGTAAATTATTTTATTCTTAAATTTGCGGTGTTATAAAAACCATCTGATTAACTTTAAAATTTAAAAAAACTATGGAAGTTGAGAAAATAATGCAAGCTTTGGAGCGCAAGCATCCGGGCGAGTTAGAGTACCTTCAGGCTGTTCGTGAAGTACTGGAGTCCATCAAGGACGTGTACAACCAGCATCCTGAATTTGAAAAGGCAAAAATAGTAGAGCGCATCGTGGAACCCGAGCGTATCACCACGTTCCGTGTGCCCTGGGTTGATGACAAGGGTGAGGTACAGGTGAATATCGGTTACCGCGTGCAGTTCAATAGCGCTATCGGCCCGTATAAGGGCGGTCTGCGTTTCCATCCGTCGGTAAACCTGTCTATCCTGAAGTTCCTGGGCTTCGAACAGACCTTTAAGAATGCACTGACAACGCTGCCTATGGGCGGTGGCAAGGGCGGTTCTGATTTCGCACCCCGTGGAAAGAGTGATGCAGAGATTATGCGTTTCTGTCAGGCATTCATGACAGAGCTGTTCAAGGTCATCGGTCCTGACATGGACGTACCTGCCGGTGATATCGGCGTGGGTGGCCGTGAGATTGGCTATCTGTTTGGTATGTACAAGAAACTCACGTCACAGTTCCATGGTGCCACACTGACCGGCAAGGGACTGGAGTGGGGCGGCAGTATCCTGCGTCCCGAGGCTACCGGTTATGGCGCTCTCTATTTCGTACACCATATGCTGGAGACCCACAACCTGGATATCAAGGGTAAGACAGTGGCCCTCTCCGGCTTCGGAAATGTGGCATGGGGCGCAGCCAAGAAGGCTACCGAACTGGGTGCCAAGGTGATTACCATCAGTGGTCCCGACGGTTATATCCTGGATGAGGCTGGCCTGGATGCCGAGAAGATTGACTATATGCTGGAGCTGCGTGCCAGTGGCAATGATATCTGTGCTCCCTATGCAGAGGAGTTCCCCGAGGCTAAGTTCTTCGAGGGCAAGAAACCCTGGGAGGCCAAGGCCGATATCTATCTGCCCTGTGCTACACAGAACGAGCTCAACGGTGAGGATGCCGACCGTATCCTGGCCAACAAGCCTCTGTGCGTAGCTGAGGTGTCGAATATGGGTTGTACTGCCGAGGCTGTGAATAAGTTCATTGCCGCAGGCCAGCTCTTCGCACCCGGCAAGGCAGTGAATGCCGGCGGTGTGGCTACCTCAGGCCTGGAGATGACCCAGAACTCTATGCGTATCTCCTGGACTGGCGAGGAGGTTGACCAGAAGCTCCATCAGATTATGCAGGGTATCCATGAGCAGTGCCTGAAATACGGCAAGGAGCCTTCTGGCTATGTGAATTATGTGAAGGGCGCTAACGTGGCTGGCTTCATGAAGGTAGCCAAGGCCATGCTCGCCCAGGGAATTGTATGAGTATAAGAAAAAAAATATTATTATTCATGCTAACAGTAAGCCTTACCGTTCTGGGCCAGATCCAGGTCGGTAAGGCTTCATATTATTCTAAGAGAGCTACGGGACGCATGACTGCCAGTGGTGACCGGTTGCATCATGATAGTCTGACATGTGCCCATCGCTCCTATCCCTTCGGCACACTGTTGCAGGTGACCAATCCCTCCAACGGAAGAATGATTGTGGTGAGGGTCAACGACCGCGGTCCTTTTGTCCGCGGACGTATCGTGGACCTGTCGTGGGCTGCTGCCAAGGTACTGGGCATCCTCTCAACAGGTGTGGCCAACGTGATTATTGAACCGTTGGAACATTTCCATATTCCCATGAAGAGAGACCGTGACAATATCCTCCCGAGGGTCTATGAGGCTGTAGAGACAGAGGAATTCCCCTGGAAATCTATTCACGGACATTCTTTGCCGTAGGCACCGTGAACTGGCGTGTCTGTGAGGTGACCTCCTTACCTCCCTGTGCTACGCCCACACGTACCATAATCTCCCCATCTTTCAGTCGCTTGTCGGCCAGTATGGTTGCCGTATAGCGCACGCCCTGGCGCGGACCGATACTCTCAATCTTCAGGTTGGGCGAGATATTGATATGCTTGTTGCCCGTCACGTCCTCCACGAACGGACAGACGTCGTAGACGGTATTGTCGGACGTGTTGTGGATCTCGAACACCACCGAACACTCCTCGCCGCGTGTCAGTACGCCGTCGTGCTGTGTCTCGGTAATCATGGCATGGCGGATCTCCAGCATAGATATCTCATCGTCCATATAGATGATATCGTCGGCAGGCTGCTGACGGCGCTGGGGCATGCGCTCCTCGTATTTCCGTTCCTGCGCCTTGTCTATGGCCGATCCGATGGCTGCACCGGCCGCGATGCCGCCCACGGTACCGATGATGGCACCCGTGTGGTGTCCGCGCCAGCCACCTGTCAGTCCGCCGATGGCAGAGCCAATGACGTGTCCGAACTCACCGCCCATGTGGGCTCCCACGGCGGTATTCGATGTGCAGCTGCTCACCAGCAGGAGCACGCCTAAAATGAAAATCACTCCTTTCTTCATATCTTTCACGCTTTTGGTTTACGTCTTATCTGCATGACGATGAGTGCCACGACACAGAGCAGTATCAGTGTCAGGGCTACATAAGCCAGGGTCTCTGTGGTGTCCAGTGACTTGGGGAAGAAGCTGAGCACCACCTCATGATGGCCGGCGGTGACAGGCATGGCGCGCAATACGTAGTTGACGCGTCCCAGTTCCACTTCCTCACCATCCACGGTGGCAGTCCATCCCGGATAGTATATCTCAGAGAATACCAGCACACCACCCTTCTTGCTCTCAACGCTATAGGTCAGCTGGTTGGGTTCGTAGGCTGTCAGTTCCACTGTTGAGGTGGAATCCTGTGGCACGGCCTCGCCCAGTACCTGCTGGAACTGCTTGTCGGCCACGGCCTCATGTCTCAGGTCTGTCTGTCCCAGGGCATCCAGTTCCTGGTTGGCATTGTCCACATACTTCACCTTGTCTACGAACCAGGCATTGCCATAGGCATAGGGGTTCTGTACCTCGATGTTCTGCTGTGCCAGGAGGAAATACTTGGTGTTGAGCATATTGAGCACATTCCAGATGCTGTCACCGTTAACCTGTGTCAGGTCACCGTAGAACGACTGGATGGATTCCTTCACGGCATTGGTCTGACCGGAGATATAGCGCTCTATCAGTTCCTGGTAGCGGCGCAGTTTGGCGGCATGGTATCCGCCCACGCTCTTATGGTAATACGATGTCTCGTTCTCATTGAACACGTTCGGAGCCAGGTTTAGCACGCGGTAATAGAGCGTAGGATCATCCATGATACGCTGGTCGGCCTCTGTGAGCGGACGGATCTGCTGACGCTCCACCTTCTTCATGAACTGCTTCTTGTCGTTGGGGTTCAGATAGCGGCGGTTTACCTGCCACAGGTCAACCAGGCAGATAACCAGCAGCAGTGCAGCCATCATCCATGTCTTCAGTTTCTTCGCACGGTAGAGCAGCAGTACCAGTGTGCCCAGCACGATGATGAAGAATGAACGCCAGCAGTCGGCTGTGAACACGGCCTGACGGGCCTCACTCAGAGCCTCCAGCAGGGCGTCGGCATCAGCCGGCGGTGGGAGTATCTGATGGAAGATGTTGGCCTCTGCATCCGTGTAGAAGTCGAAGAACATGGTGGGAGCCACGGCAAACAGCAGGGCGATACCACCTGTCAGGGCAAAGGCGATGAGGATTTGGGGATTGAGGTTGCGAGGTCTGATGTCTGATGTCTGAGGCTTCTCAGAGATAACCAGCTCCTTCAGTGCCAGCATGGCCATCAGCGGGATGGTGAACTCGGCAATGACCAGTATGGACTCCACGGCACGGAACTTCGCATACATGGGCATGTAGTCGATGAACAGGTCGGTAAGTCCCATGAAGTTCTTACCCCATGCCAGCATGATACTCAGGAGTGTGGCTGCCAGCAGGCCCCATGTCAGTGGGTTGCGATAGCAGATCAGCAGGCACAGCACTGCCAGCATCAGCACAAAGGCACCTACGTAGACGGGACCCATGGTGCCGTTGGCACCCTCTTCCAGGTTCTCTTCCCAGTACTGGGTGAAATAGAGGCCCTGCTGACTCAGGTAGTCGAACACCTGTGAGGCCTTCATCACCTGTCCGTTGCCTACGTTGACCGACATATCCTTGATGGCTTTCTTGGCGGCGTCGTCCTCAAAGAGCAGGTGCATGGAAGTACCGCCCTTGGTATTGGGTACCAGCAGTGTCCATGTCTCGCCGATGCCGTAGCTGTAGTCAGTGATATATGAGCGCTCCAGACCACTGTCGGTCTGGTTGCTGGTGTTCTTCTTGACCAGTTCGCTCTTGCCGCGCATGGTCTCCTTGGAGTACTGCCATGTGTGGTAGAGGTTGGAGGCGTTGACCATCACGCCCAGCAGTCCGCCAACGATACAGACGCCCAGCGCCTTGCCGATGTGTGCGTACTCCTTTTTCATCACGGCATCCACGATGAAGGCCAGTACCATCAGGAGGATGACGAACAAGTAGTAGTATGTCATCTGTACGTGGTTGGCATGTATCTCAAGGGCGCCAAAGAGGGCGGTAACCAACAGTCCCCAGAGGTATTTCTTCCTGAAGGCCAGGACGATACCGCCAATCATAGGCGGCAGATAGGCCAGCGCCATCACCTTCCACAGGTGTCCGGCAGCGATGATAATCAGGAAATAGGTGCTGAAGGCCCAGAGCACGGAGCCCAGTGCGGCCAGCTGCTGACGGAAATCGAAGGCACGCAGCAGGATGTAGAAGCCCAACAGGTACACGAACAGGTACCACACATTATCGGGCAGCCACAGATGGTAGGCATCCTCCACCTTCGACAGCAGGTCGGTACTGTCGTATGAGGGTGATATCTGATAGGTAGGCATACCGGAGAACAGTGAGTTTGTCCAACGTGTACGCTCACCCGTCTTCTGATAATACTGGGAAGCCTCCTCGCCCATACCCATTCCGGCTGATACGTCGCCCTGACTTAACACACGGTCTTGTACGTCAGCGGGATAGAAATAGGCAAAAGCCAATACAGCAAAGAATACCACTGCCAGCACATCGGGCAGCCACTGCTTAATCAATTTCATTTTTATATTACTTACTAGTTTTAAATTTCTGGCCGCAAAATTACGAATTTTTTCTTAAAGTGCAACACGATTCTGCAAAAAAGGCCGTGTAACAGGCCCTGCAGGTGCTTATTCCTCCATCTCCTCGTCCAGACGGTTGCCCCACAGGTATTTCCTGGTCTCACGGGCGGCAACGCCACTGAGCAGGAGCAGGGCTACGAGGTTGGGTATCGTCATGAGCGCATTCATGCAGTCGGCAATGTTCCAGATAATGTCCAGGCTGATGATGGAACCGAAGAATAGTGCCACGATATACAGGATGCGATAGAAACGGTTGGTGCGTCGTGCCTCAATATAGTTGACGGCACACTCGCCATAATAGCTCCAGCCCAGGATGGTGCTGAAGGCAAAGGTGAGGATGCCGAATGTCAGCAGCGGTGCACCTACATAGGGTATCTTGGAGAAGGCTACCTTGGTCAGTGCTGCGCCATCGGAATAGCTGATGTCAGGATAGGCCAGGATGCTGCTGACGAGTACCAGGCCTGTGAGGGCACAGATGACAACAGTGTCCCAGAAGGTGCCTGTGCTCGACACCAAAGCCTGGCGTACGGGGTTGCGGGTCTGTGCCGCTGCAGCCACAATAGGGGCCGATCCCATACCGCTCTCGTTGGAGAATAGACCGCGGGCAATACCATAGCGTGCCGCCATCATCACCGTGGCTCCTACAAAACCGCCACCGGCTGCTGAGGGGTTGAAGGCCGACTGTACGATGAGTTCTATGGCTGGCCATACATAACTGCTGTTCATGATGAGAATGACGATACTGCCAATGACATACAGGGCTGCCATGAAGGGTACGAATACCGTGCATACACGGGCTATGGCCTTCACACCGCCAAGGATGACGGATGCCGTGAGGATGCAGATGAAAAGGCCGACGACCCAGGTGGGGATGGCAAATGTCTCACTGGCCAGCAACGCGATGGAGTTGGCCTGTACCGTACAACCGATACCAAACGAGGCCAGTGCCGTGAAGATGGCGAAGAGGATGGCGAGCCATTTCATGTTCAGCCCGCGCTCCAGGGCATACATCGGACCGCCGTAGGTATGACCGTCGCTTCCCTTTACGCGGTATTTCACGGCCAGCAGTCCTTCGGCGTATTTGGTGGACATGCCAAAGATACCTGTGAGCCAGCACCATAGTACGGCACCGGGACCGCCCAGGGCCACTGCGGTAGCCACACCGACGATATTTCCCGTTCCGATGGTGGCTGCCAAGGCCGTGGCCAGGGCACCGAACTGACTGACATCGCCTTTGGCTCCCGGGTCTTTCCTGACCGAGAGACGGATGCCTGTGAGTAGCTTACGCTGGGGGATGCCCAGACGGAAAGTCAGGAAGACATGCGTGCCCAGAAGGAGAATCACCATGGGCCAGCCCCAAAGCAGGGAACTGAGAAACGAGAAGAAGTCATTAATTGGTTCCATTCCGTCATGATTTAGTTTCAACGTGCAAAATTACACCATTTTCTTCATATTCCCAAAAATAAATCGTACCTTTGCAGTCAGACAAATAAAACTACGGATATGAAAATAGGAATCATTGTGGCAATGGACAAGGAGCTGAAACAGCTTCAGGAAGTCTTTAGGAATAGTGATGTGCTGGTACAGAAATGTGGTATCGGCAAGGTGAATGCAGCACTGGGTGCCCAGCGTATGATCAATGAGTTTCATCCTGACTGCATTATCTCAAGTGGCTGTGCCGGCGGTAACGGAGATGATATCAATGTGCAGGATATCATTGTGAGTAAGGAACTCTGCTATCACGATGTCTACTGTGGAAAGGCTATCGACGACAGTACGGTCTACGGACAGGTGCAGGGACTTCCTGCACGCTTTCAGGCCGACCCGGAATTGCTGCGAAAAGCGCTCAGCATTGGTCCTTCTGGTGTTAATCTTCATCAGGGACTTATCGTTACCGGCGACTGGTTTGTAGACTCAAAAGATAAGATGCGTGAGATTATCGGTCATTTCCCGGAGGCAAAAGCTGTAGACATGGAATCATGTGCCATCGCACAGACCTGTTATATTAATAAGGTACCGTTTATCTCGTTCCGCGTGATCAGCGACATCCCCCTGCGCGACACCGATGCCTCGCAGTATCATAATTTCTGGGATACCGTGGCAGAGCACTCGTTCCAGACAACCCGCGCCTTTGTGGAAAGTCTGTAGGGGAAGCATCAGAACACAAAAAAAGACTTTAGGTTTTCGCCTAAAGCCTTTTTTTATGGTGTGATAAGATGTTTAGTTGTATTTCAGAATCTGACCGGGACGGAGTGTTACCGTCTTCTTGATGCGATTCAGGTTACACAGGGCCGAAACAGTGGTGTGGTGCTTGCGGGCAATGGCTGAGAGGGTCTCGCCGCTCTTCACCTTGTGGTAGCGTACATTGCTGCTGCTAGCCTGTGACCTGCTGGTGGGAACCTCAGCGTAGTTCAGCCCGTCACCACCACGATAGACGCCACCTGTACCGCGCAGACGGGTTGCCTCTGCTGACTCACGGTTGTAGGTAGAGCGGTTGAAGGTCCATGTGTCGCCTATGACGTCCTGGTTCTTGAAGTCGAACATCACGGCAGGGTTCAGGGCAACACCACAGAGACGGGTCTCGAAGTGCAGGTGTGAACCGGTGCTGCGGCCAGTGTTACCACCGAGGGCGATAGGATCGCCGGCGCGAACTTCCTGGTTCTCGCTTACAAGCCATGCAGACAGGTGACCGTAGATGGTCTCCAGTCCGTTGTTGTGACGGATGACGATATACTTACCATAACCCTTGCGGGCTCCTTCGTTCCTGACGATACGTACTTTACCACTGAAGGCAGCACGGATGGTATCACCAATATAAACCTTGATGTCGAGGCCTTTGTGCTGACGGCCCCAGCGGGCACCAAAGTTTGAGGTTACCAGACGGCTGGTGGTGGGCATGCAGAAATCACGCAGGTTGACAGTAAAAGAGTCGGGCAATGACGTAGCCTTGTGAGCATAGATATTGTCCCAGTCTTCATATAATTCGGCGGCAGGTGATTCCCATACCTCGTTTGTAATCAGTTGTTGTAGCATCAATGAGTCTACGACTTTCATCTTGCGGTCAATAGGTGCTTGGTTGGCCAGAAGATCCTGACCAGCAACAGGCAACACGGCAAGTGAAGCAATAGCCATGACGGCAAATTTTTTCAATCTCTTTAATGACATATGCATTGGTTAGTCAATAATTCGATTGCAAAGATAATAAATAATTATGAGAAATAATTGTAAAATGTGCAATTATTTGTGGTCTTTTAACATAAACCTTATGAAATAGCGGCCCAATTAACATTTGTCTTGCGTAATTGGCGCAATCTGTTCCAAAGCATCTGATATTTAGGCGATTGGCATTGTGGGTCCTCGTCAATAATCTTCTGTGCCTCTTCGCGTGCCAGTTGCACAAGTTGTCCATCGCGTGCTATATTGGCTATCTTCAGGTCGAAGGCCATACCACTTTGCTGTGTGCCTTCCAGGTCGCCGGGACCACGCAGTTTCAGGTCGGCCTCGGCAATACGGAAACCATCGTTTGTCTCGCACATGATGTCGATGCGCTTGCGGGTATCCTCGGACAGCTTGAAGGGTGTTACCAGGATACAGAAAGACTGGTCGGCACCACGGCCTACGCGTCCGCGCAGCTGGTGGAGCTGTGAAAGACCGAAGCGCTGGGCTTCCAGAATCACCATGACGGAGGCGTTGGGCACGTTGACGCCCACCTCGATAACGGTGGTGGCTACAAGTATCTGTGTCTCGCCGGAGACGAACTTCTGCATCTCCTCTTCCTTCTCCTTGGCCTTCATCTTGCCGTGTACCTTACTGAGACGGAAATCAGGGAAGGCCTCGCGCAGGGTCTCAAAGCCCTGTTCCAGGTTCTTCAGGTCAATCTTCTCGCTCTCCTCGATGAGGGGGAATACGATATAGACCTGCCGGCCCTCGTGAATCTGTCGGCGGATGCCGTCATAGAGCGACGTCATGCGATTGTCGAAGACGTGGGAGGTGCGGATGGGCTTTCTGCCTGGTGGCAACTCATCGATGATACTCACGTCAAGGTCGCCATACAGGGTCATGGCCAGTGTACGCGGAATGGGCGTGGCTGTCATCACAAGGACGTGGGGGATGGTGTTGCCTTCTGTCTTTGCCCATAGCTTGGCTCGTTGTGCCACACCAAAACGATGTTGTTCGTCAATGATTACAGTACCCAGTTGTGCGAATTGCACAGTGTCCTCGATGACGGCGTGTGTGCCAATCAATATATGCACATCACCGGAGCGGAGTCCGTCGAGAATCTCCTGACGCTTCTTGCTCTTCACGATGCCAGTGAGCAGTTCTACGCGGATAGGCATGCCTTTCAGGAACTCACGAACGCTCTGCAGGTGTTGCTCTGCCAGGATTTCCGTAGGTGCCATCATGCAGGCCTGATAACCATTGTCCAGGGCAATGAGCATGGTCATCAGGGCCACCAGTGTCTTTCCGCTACCCACGTCGCCTTGCAGCAAGCGGTTCATCTGACGGCCTGTGCACATATCCTTGCGGATCTCGTGCATCACCCGTTTCTGTGCGCCTGTCAGTGCGAAGGGCAGGTTTTTCTGGTAGAAATCATTGAACAGCGGACCGATGCGATTGAACACAAAACCACGGTATTTGCGTCGCTGGTCGCTGGCATACCTTAGTATATTCAGTTGTACAAAGAAGAGTTCCTCGAACTTCAGGCGTACGCGTGCCCGCTCCAGGTCTTTCGTGTCCTGCGGATAATGCAGGTTGCGCAAGGCCTGGTCGCGACTCATCAGATGGAGTGGGGCGGTGATGAAGTCGGGGATGGTCTCTGGCAACGGCTCTTTCAAGACACCGACCAGTGTCTTTGTGAGTTTCTCGACAGCACGGGAGTTCATGCCCGCCTTCTTCATCTTCTCCGTTGTGTTGTAGTAGGGTTGCATACCCATAGTGGATAGTTCCACCTTATCGGCTAAGTCGATATCAGGATGTTGCACCTGGATGCGGTTATTGAAGACGCCTGGTCGTCCGAATATCAGATATTTGGTACCTATCTTGTAATTCTGTTTGGCATACTTGCCTCCATTGAACCATACCAGGTCCATGATGCCTGTGCCATCAGAGAAATGGGCCACCACGCGTTCCTTGCGAGGACCCATCTCAAAGGTCTCGAAACTGAGGATGCGTCCTACGACCTGCACGAACGGCATGTCGCCAGTGAGCTCGTGAACGGTATAGACCTTCGAGCGGTCCACATACTTATATGGATAATACTCAAGCAGGTCGCCATAGGTCTCGATGCCCAACTCCTTGCTGAGCATCTTCTTGCGGTTGGGACCTACCCCAGGCAAATACATGATATCCTGATCGAGTATATTCATCTATAGGAGTGTCTCTGCTATTTTAAGGTCGAAAGGTGTGGTGATCTTGATGTTCTCGCGGTTTCCCTCTACCATTGTTACCTCATGTCCGTAGGCTTCTACGACAGATGCGTCGTCAGTGAAACTCTCAGAGTAAGGCTGTTTGTTGGCTGCCTTGAGCAACTGGATGTCAAAGCACTGGGGCGTCTGTACCAAGCAGTAATCGCTACGCAATACATTCTTTTGCGTGGGGATATGGCGTAAAGTCTCGACAACAGGTGTCACGGGGATGACTGCCTGTTTTGTGCGTGCTGTGTCATAACATGCTCGAATGACGTCGACGCTGACAAACGGACGTACGCCATCGTGTACGCCGACAACGCCTTCTGCGTCGTCGGGAATCAGAGAAAGGCCGTTTTGCACTGAGTGAAAGCGCGTTTCTCCACCGTCAGCAAGCCGTATCTCTATCTTGAAACTGTATTCTTCACAAAGCTGTTGCCAGTAGTTCTGCTGAGCTTTTGGTAGTACAAGGATTATCTGCAAATCCTTGGAGTATTCGTGAAAACGCTCCAGGGTCCGCATCAATACGGGTTTTCCACCAATAGGCAGGAACTGCTTGGGGATGTCGCCCCCCATACGCAGGCCTTTGCCGCCTGCTACGATGATGATATAATCCATTATGCCATCAAGTGCTTAAAACGCATGCCTTCTGCAATCTGGTCGCTGACTTCCTTGCTGACGAGTTGTGAGAGCAGTTCGTAGGCAAAGGGAAATGCTGCTGCAGGACCTTCTGCAGTAGTGATGTTGCCATCGACGGTGACGAGGTCGGCGGTATAGTCGGCTTTTGCCAACAGTTGCTCGAAACCAGGATAGCACGTGGCACGTTTGCCATCGAGTATGCCCAGCTGTGCAAATACCACAGCAGGAGCGGCACAGATGGCTGCAACCTTCTTGCCAGCCTTGGCCTGGGCGAGAACAGCCTGGCGCACACCCTCGTGCCCATAGAGGTTGGAAGCACCCGGCATACCACCTGGCAGGAAAAGTAGGTCAGCATCGCTGAAGTCGCAATCCTCTATCATGGCATCAGCCACAATCTGTACGTTGTGGGCAGTCTCAACCACCTGTGAGTCACCAGTGATACTGACTGTAATCACCTCTACACCACCACGACGCAACACGTCAACGGGTATCAACGCCTCCACATCCTCGAAGCCGTTGGCAAGAAAAACATAAACTTTTGCCATATTTTGAAATTAAATTTGTACTTTTGCACGCAAAGATACAAAAACTTTGCGAAATGCAAAAGAAAAAGGAGAAATATGTCAACTAAGACCCTTACATTTGCTCTCTTCGGCAACCTCTATCAGCGTGAGAAATCTGCTGCCATACAAGAGGTGCTGGCTTGTTTGAAAGTGCATGGCGCACGTGTCGTCATTGATGAGGAATACTATCACTTCATCAATGAGATGTGTAATGTGCATCGTATCCTGGATGCTGAGAAAGACCGTTTTACCACCTTCGTGGGTCATGATTTCGAGGCTGACTTCGCCATTTCGATGGGTGGCGACGGTACGTTCCTGAAGACGGCGTGCAGGGTTGGGGGGAAGCATATTCCTATCCTGGGTGTCAATATGGGACGCCTGGGATTCCTGGCTGATATCACGCCTGATGATATCGAGTCTTGTCTGCAAGCCCTGCATGATGATGACTATGCCGTGGAGAGTCGTTCCGTGATTCAGGTCCAGGCCGACGGACAGCCCCTGAACGAGTGTTCGTATGCACTGAATGACGTGGCTATCCTGAAACGGGATACTGCCGCTATGATATCTATCCGTACCAGTATCAATGGCGAGTATCTCACAACGTATCAGGCCGATGGACTGATTGTCTCTACGCCAACAGGTTCTACGGCTTATTCCTTGTCTAACGGCGGTCCTGTCATCGTACCTGGTACTGGCGTGCTTGTGATGACGGCTGTTGCACCGCATTCCCTGAATATCCGTCCTGTCGTTATTCCTGACAATGCAGTGATAACCCTTGACGTGGAGAGCCGCAGTCACTCTTTCCTGGTGGCTACCGACGGACGTTCGGAGAAATGTGGCGAAGGCACCTGTATCACATTACGTCGTGCACCTTATAATATTCAGGTGGTGAAACGCAGCAGTACACGCTATTTCTCCACCCTCAGGGAAAAGCTAATGTGGGGGGCGGATGTTCGCTAAACTGAAACGTCTTTTCGAGATTCCTGATAATCACTTTACTGCAAAGGAGATATTCCGGTGGTTATGGAGGGTGCTGCAGGGTAATCGCCTGCAGGCAGTCCTCAATGCGACTATCGGACTGCTTGGCGTTGGCCTGGGACTGTCGTCTGTCTGGGCGATGCAACGTGCCATCGATATTGCATCAGGCGCACTTGACGGGTCGCTCTATGTTGCAGTAGGGGTGATGGCTGCCCTCATCCTGGGTGAGTTTGCTGTGGGCATCTCACGTGTATGGGTGAGGAATATCCTTGGTGTGAAAGCACAGAACCGTATGCAGCAGCGTGTCCTGGCACGACTGCTCCGCTCTGAGTGGCGAGGACGCGAGGCGATGCATAGTGGTGATATCATCAACCGTTTGGAACAGGATGTGAAGACGGTGGTCACTTTCCTCACAGAGACGCTCCCTTCTACGCTTAGTACGTTGGCGATGTTTGTGGGTGCTTTCGTCTATCTGTTTCAGATGGATACGTGGCTGGCTGTTACAACGGTGGCTATCCTGCCCATCTTTATCCTGGTGAGCCGTATCTACATCGCTTATATGCGCAGGTACAACAGAAGGGTACGTGATACGGACAGCCTGATTCAGAGTCTGCTGACAGAGACCATGCAGCATCGTATGCTGGTGAAGACGATGGAGGCCGACGAACAGATGCTCGGCAGGTTGGATAACACCCAACAGACCTTACGACAGTGGGTACGTAAACGCACGGCCTTCTCTGTGGCTAGCAACTTCTTTCTGAACTTGGGTTTTTCTATTGGATTCCTGGTGGCTTTCCTTTGGGGCGCTCTCCGTTTGTATGCTGGCACACTGACTTTTGGTGGCATGACGGCTTTCCTGCAATTGGTGAACCGTATTCAAGGACCTGCCCGTGACCTGGCAAAACTGGTGCCTGCCTTCGTGAGTGTCTTTACTGCTGCAGAGCGCCTGATGGAGTTGGAGGATATTCCTGAGGAACAGCAGGGGGAGTCCTGCATGTTGCCGGCTCCTTGTGGCATTCGATTCGAACAAGTCACTTTCAATTATGGTGCTCCAGGTCAGCAGCCTGCACTTAGGGACTTTTCTGTTGACTTCAAGCCTGGCACCTGTACTGCAGTGATGGGTGAGACGGGTACTGGTAAGACGACCCTGATTCGCCTGCTCTTGGCGCTGGTAAAGCCGCAGGAAGGAGAAATCTCAATTTATTCTAGTGAAACTAGTAATACTTGTCCTACTAGTTCAACTAGTCAAACTAGTTTTTCTTCTCTCTCCCCCCTCCATCGTTGCAACTTTGTCTATGTTCCTCAAGGGAATACTTTGCTTAGTGGCACGCTGCGCGAGAACTTGCAATTGGGAAGTCCTCAGGCTACAGATCATCAGATGAGGGAAGCTTTGCAGATGGCTTGTGCTGATTTTGTAGCCGAACTGCCTGATGGACTTGATACTCGTTTCTCCGAGCAGGGTGGGGGACTTAGTGAGGGACAGGCCCAGCGCATCGCTATTGCGCGTGCCTTGCTCCGTCCAGGTAGTATCATGTTGCTGGATGAGGCTACAAGTGCGCTTGATGTGGAGACGGAGAAGAAGGTGCTGGAAAACATTCTCAGCGACCATCGTCGCACCGTTATCTTCGTGACACATCGTCCTGCTGTTGTTAATTATTGCGACCAGGTTGTCACCATTGGTCAGTAATAATTAATAAGGTGGAATTGTTAAAGTTTTGTTAATCACGTAAAATAATCAGCCAAATATTTGGTTGGTATGATAAAAACTTCTACTTTTGCAGTGTACTATTCAACTGGTACACTATTACAGAGACGTTTTTAAGTTATAAGATAATTATGATCAACGTAAACAACATTAATTTTAAGTACAAGGGCCAGAAGGCACTTGTTTTTGACGGGTTCAGTCTTCAGTTGGAAGAGAACCAAATCTATGGTTTGCTGGGTAAGAACGGCACAGGCAAGTCTACTCTGCTTTATCTTTTGTCGGGCCTCTTGCGCCCCATCTCTGGTTCGGTTAGTTGTGATGGCATCGCAACATGTAAGCGAACCCCAGAATTGCTGAGTGAGGTTTTCCTCGTAACGGAGGAGTTCGAGATGCCAGCCATCTGCCTCTCTGAATACGTGAAACTCTACAAGCCCTTCTATCCTCATTTTTCTGATGAGATACTGCAGGGTTGTCTGGCCGACTTTGAATTGCCGGCAGATGTTCATCTGGGTGAACTGTCAATGGGTCAGCGCAAGAAGGCTTATATTGCCTTTGCGATGGCAACCAACACCAAGTACTTGTTGATGGACGAGCCTACCAATGGATTGGACATCCCTTCAAAGTCGCAGTTCCGCAAAGTCATCGCCCAGCACATGACGGAGAATCGCACCGTTGTTATCTCTACCCATCAGGTACACGACGTAGAGCAGATGTTAGATCATATTGTGATGCTCGACCAGCGCTCTGTATTGCTGAATGCCTCGATGCAGGAGATTCAGGATCAATACACCTTCGAATACCGTACACCACAGGAGATGGACGATAGCGTGCTCTATGCCGAGCCCACCCTGCAGGGTAATGCTGTTATTTGCCATCGTCAGGAAGGTGATGCCGAGACGCAAGTGAACCTCGAACTATTGTTTAACTATAAGACACAAACCAAAGCCTAACCTTTAAAAACGCATACAATTATGAATTCATTTAATTTCAATAGATTCTCACAGGCATTGAAGTGCCAGTTCTTAGTAAGTCGCAAGTCGTGGATTTGCCTCTTCGGCATCTATACGCTGGTTTTGTTTGTGGCAAACCTGTTTTGGACGCGTGTGCAGGGATTCTCATACTCTATTATGGAGACCTGGCCTAAGGAAGACCTTCTCCGTGCCTATAATCAGCATGTAGTACAGAGTGTATCCTTTGGCATCTTCTTTTTCTGCATCGCTATGCTGTTTGGTGCCACGAGCATGTTCTCACAGATGAAAGACACGCGCAAGCGCTCTGCCTATCTGCTGTGGCCCGTCAGCAACATGGAGAAATACATTGTCAGTTTCCTGCACGCTTTTGTGTTGATGGCTATTTTGACGGTTGCCGCCTATATGTTGGCTGATAGTCTGCGTGTGTTTGTCGACTTGCTGACAGGACGTGTCATTATCTGGGGTATCCCCAAACTTTTCGAACCTTTCGGCACAAATGCTGTCGTCGAGTATTGGCAGACTACCTGGATGGGCTTAGCATGGGTATTCTACATCCATTCACTTTATATTGTAGGCGGTACCCTGTTCCGTCGTCAGCAATTCCTGTTCACCAGCGGTACGATTGCCGTTGTCGTCATTCTGCTGACTATGATTCTGAATCAGATTGACTGGAACAGCGTTGACTTCAAATTCATAACGGGTACTTGGGACGAGAAGACTAACACGTATACACAGACATTCCATCCCTCCTTCTATATTATTAATTCGGTGGTCACTCTCCTCATCCCCATCCACTATTGGATTTCGTATAAGCTGTTTACCCGCATGCAGGTTATTAACAATAAATGGTTGAACGTATGATTTTTACTAATGATAAAGCGATATACATCCAGATGGCCGATCGCCTCTGTGATGAGATTCTCGCAGACAAATATAAGGATGATGACCGTATTCCTTCTGTTCGAGAGTATGCCGTACTCTTGGAGGTGAATACTAATACTGCCGTCAAAGCCTACGATGAGTTGGCTCGCGCGAACATTATATATAATAAACGAGGCTTAGGCTACTTTGTTACCAAAGGAGCCAAGAAGCAAATCTTGAAAGAACGCAAGCAGGCGTTCATGAAAGAGAAACTGCCGGAACTGTTCCGACAGATGCAGTTGCTGGGCATAACGTTAGAAGATGTTAAAGATGCGTATGATTTGCAACAAACATGACAATCCTTGCGTCTAACGAAATAAAAAAGGTAAACTAGAACAAAGTGATACACTTAGAAAACGTAAACAAGACTTACTTTGGTGCTCAGCCCTTGCATGTACTGAAAGGTATCAACCTCGACATCGAGGCGGGCGAGTTCGTGAGTATCATGGGTGCCTCAGGCTCAGGCAAGTCCACCTTGCTGAATATCCTGGGTATCCTCGACAACTACGACTCGGGACTCTACACCTTGAATGGTGTGCGTATCTGGAACCTCTCCGAGAGCAAGGCTGCCGAGTATCGTAATCACATGATTGGATTTATCTTCCAGTCGTTTAATCTCATCTCGTTTAAGAATGCTGTGGAAAATGTGGAGTTGCCGCTCTTTTATCAAGGGGTGTCGCGTAAGAAGCGACACACCCTTGCTATGGAATATCTGGAGCGCCTGGGATTGAAAGACTGGGCCGACCATTATCCCAATGAACTCTCGGGTGGACAGAAACAGCGTGTGGCCATAGCCCGTGCTTTGATTACAAAACCACAGATGATTCTGGCCGACGAGCCAACAGGTGCGCTCGACTCGAAGACCTCTGTTGAGGTGATGCAACTCCTTAAGGATCTGAATGCTCAGGAGCATATCACACAGGTCATTGTAACCCACGACCCAGGTGTGGCCGAGCAAACCAATCGCATTATTCGTATCAAGGATGGAATTATTGAATGAGATATGGCAGACGGCACGTCGCAATAAGTTGCGTACGGGACTTACCGGTTTTGCTGTAGCATGGGGCATCTTTATGCTCATCGTGCTGCTGGGAGCTGGTAATGGACTCATCAATGCCAATATGACACAGATGAATCGCTTCCTGAGCAACTCAATGGTGGTCTATGGTGGTGAAACGTCTATGCCTTATCAGGGTATGAAGGAGGGGCGTTGGATCAACCTGAAGGCACGCGACATCGACATTAGCAGTGAAGAGTTTCAGACCGTTATTGATGAGGTGGGTGCCCAATATCGCACTTCTGGTATGGTGAGCAACGGACAGCAGTATCTGACGGGTTCGATTGCTGGTGTCTATCCTAATCATATCAAGATTGATAAGGTGGAAATGTTACAAGGACGCTTTATCAACACTATAGATATCAATGGAAAACGTAAGGTTCTGATCATTAGTAACAAACAGGCAAAAGAACTCAAAACGCATGTAGGACAGTTTGTGAAGGTGGGAAATTTCGCCTTTAAGATTGTGGGTATCTACAAAGAACAGGAGAACGGACGCGCTGATATGTTTTCAGCCTATAGCACTATCAAGAGTATTTATGGCGCCAAGACTGATGACGCAGGACGCATAGAGTTCACTTTCCACGGTCTTGAGACAGAAGGTGATAACGAAGCCTTTGAAAAGGACTACCGTCAGCGCATCAATACGGCACATCAAGCCCATCCAGATGACGAGAGTGCTATCTGGTTGTGGAACCGCTACACGCAGAACTTGCAGATGCAGAAAGGTATCGGTATTATCCGTACGGCCCTATGGATTGTAGGACTCTTCACGTTGTTGAGTGGCATCGTGGGTGTCTCGAATATCATGCTGATAACGGTGAAAGAGCGCACCCATGAATTTGGTATCCGCAAAGCCATTGGAGCCAAACCTTGGAGTATCCTGAAGTTGATTATCATCGAGAGTATCATCATCACCACTATCTTTGGCTATATTGGTATGATTCTCGGCATTGCTGCCAATGAGTATATGGATGCCACTCTGGGGCATACGAAGGTGGATGCGGGCCTGTTCAAGGCCACCATGTTCCTGGACCCCACGGTGGGGCTCGATGTGTGCTTTGAGGCAACGATGGTCATGATTATCGCTGGTACTATTGCAGGGCTTATTCCTGCCTTTAAAGCAAGTCGAATCCGTCCCATAGAAGCACTCCGAGCCGACTAATAATGAACTGTGAACTGATATGAGATTAGATATAGATACATATAGAGAGATTCTCGATACGCTGACGCGCAACAAGAGTCGTTCGTTCCTGACGGGCTTCGGGGTGTTTTGGGGTGTCTTCATGCTGGTGGCGCTGATTGGTGGCGGACAGGGTATGAAGGAATTGCTCAATCAGAATTTCGAAGGATTCGCTACCAATAGTGCTATGATTTGGGCACAACCTACCACAAAGGCTTACAAGGGTTTTCGCAAGGGGCGTCGATGGGATATGGAGTACAAGGACGTGCAACGTCTGAAGAGTCGCATACCAGAACTCGAAGTGGTGAGTCCTGTGCTTTTCTCTAATGGTGGTACGGCCTATTTCGGTGATCGTAAGACCACTGTCAGCATCAATGGTGTGCAGGAGGACTATCAGCGAGTGAGTGAACCTAAGATGCGCTATGGGCGCTACCTCAACGATATGGATGTGGCACAGCGTCGTAAGGTGTGCGTCATTCAGAAGAAGACCTATAAGGATCTCTTTCCTGGAGGTGGTGACCCCTGTGGCAGTTTCATCCGTGTTGACTCTGTCTATTACCAGATTGTGGGTGTTGACTATAGTTCTGCCGAAGGTATTAGCTTCGGTGGCGAATCGGGTACCACGATGCTTCTGCCTATCACACTGATGCAACAGACTTATAACATGGGGCAGAATGTTCACATGATAGCTGTAACGGGTAAAAAGGGCGTGGTTATGTCTACCATCACCGATCGTATTCGAGAGACGATAGCCCGTGCTCATACTATTGACCCGGAAGACGAGCAAGGTGTGATGGTGTTTAATACAGAGGTGCTATTCCAGATGTTGGATAGCCTGTTTAAAGGTGTCAACTTCCTCATCTGGCTGGTAGGTCTCGGTACTTTGCTCGCTGGTGCCATTGGTGTGTCAAACATCATGATGGTCACCGTGCGCGAACGAACCATAGAAATAGGTATCCGTCGCGCTATTGGTGCCACGCCAAAGATGATCCTCTCACAGATTATCTCCGAGAGTATTGTGCTGACGATGGTGGCGGGTATGAGTGGTATCCTCTTTGCCGTGATGATTCTGCAGATGTTGGAATTGGCCAATACAGAGGATGGTATCCTGTCTGCTCATTTCCAGGTGGGTTTCTGGACTGCTATCTTTGCTGCGCTCGCTATTGCGGCGATGGGTGTGCTGGCCGGATTGGCGCCTGCTGCACGCGCTATGAGCATCAAACCGGTAGATGCTATGAGAGACGAGTAAGGGTAAAAAGGTGAAAAAGTAAAAGGGTAAAAAATAAAAGGATATAGATATGAAAAAGTATTTCAAATTGGTCATCGCTGCTATTGTGGCGCTGATTTTCATCGGAACTTTCGTATTCCTGTGGCAGAAGAGTCAGCCAAAGGAGATTCAGTATTCGGAGTTCTCAACTGCTACGGACAGCATCCGTAAGACAACTATCATTACGGGTAAGATAGAGCCTCGTAATGAGGTCAACGTAAAACCACAGATTAGTGGTATCATCGCTGAACTGGTGAAGCAGCCTGGCGACCGTGTGGAACAGGGCGAGGTGATTGCCAAGGTAAAGGTGATTCCTGATATGGGACAGCTGTCGAGTGCAGAGAGTCGTGTGCGACTGGCTGATATCAACCTGAAACAGGTAGAGACCGACTATGCCCGCACGAAGAACCTGCATGACCAAAAACTGGTGAGCGACGAGGACTACGAGAAGGCGCGCCAGCAGTTGAAGCAGGCTCAGGAAGAGAAAGCCGCTGCTGTGGATGCCCTGCAGGTGGTACGTGATGGTGTGTCGAAGTCGAACGCTTCTGCATCGAGCACGCTGATTCGTTCTACGATCAGTGGTATCATCCTGGATATCCCTGTTAAGGTGGGCAACTCGGTGATCAATTCAAATACGTTTAATGATGGTACGACGATAGCTACCGTTGCTAATATGAATGACCTCATCTTCCGTGGAAATATCGACGAGACGGAAGTGGGACAGTTGGCTATCGGCGTGCCCATGAAGATTACCATTGGTGCCCTGCAGGACCTGCAGTTTGATGCTACCTTGGAGTATATCTCGCCCAAGGCTACTGAGAGCAACGGTGCCAATCAGTTTGAGATCAAGGCGGCTGTTGTTGTACCTTCCGATGGTAAGATTCGTTCTGGCTATAGCGCCAATGCCGAGATTGTATTGGCTGAGGCCAACAATGTGCTCTGTGTGCCTGAGAGTGCTATCGAGTTCGTGGGCGACTCCACCTTCGTCTATGTGGTGAAGGGTGAGGGCAAGCAGAAGACCTACGAGCGTCAGGCTGTGGTGACAGGCCTCAGTGACGGCGTGAATATTGAGATTAGAAAGGGCCTGAAGAAAGACCAGAAGGTGCGTGGCCCGCAGATTATTTCAGAAGACGATAAAAACGAGTAATTATTATGCCAATCATTATTGTAATACTTGGACTGCTTGCTGTGTTGTTTGCTATGCCCATGCATGCTCAGACGCAGCCTTGGTCACTGGAACAATGTTGCGATTATGCCGTAGAGCATAATATCACCATCAAGCAACAGGAGAACCAGTGTCGCCAGCAGGAGATTCAGCTCTCGACTGCCAGGAACCAGCGCCTGCCTGATTTGAGTGGCAGTGCTGGTCAGAACTTCTCCTTCGGACGTGGACTGACAGCTCAGAATACGTACACGAATACCAATACCTCGTCTACCTCGTTCTCGTTGGGTACGAGTGTGCCGTTGTTCACTGGTTTCCAGATACCTAATAATATCAAACTGAACCAGTTGAACCTTGAGGCTGCTTCGCAGGACCTGGAGAAGGCGAAGAATGATATCCGTACGCAGGTGGCACAGGCCTATGTGCAGATACTCTATGATATGGAGATAGCTGATGTGGCTCTTCGTCAGATCAGTATCGACAGCGCACAGGTGGCTCGTCTGCAGGCGCTCCTCAATATCGGCAGGGCCAGTGAGGCAGAACTTGCCCAGCAGAAGGCAACGCTGGCGCAGAGTCAGTTGACAGCGACACAGGCCAATAATAACCTGCAGTTGGCGATTCTGTCTATGACGCAACTGCTGGAAATGGAAAGTCCTGAGGGCTTTTCCGTGGTCCGTCCTGAAATCAGTTCTGTAGGTCGCGATATTATCGCGACTCCTGATGACATCTATGCCGATGCCTTGGCCACCAAACCGGAAATTCAGGCACAGCAGCTGCGTCTGCGTGCTACGGAGAACAGTATCAAGATTGCACAGGCAGGCTATTATCCTACATTGAGCTTCAGTGCCGGACTGGGTTCTAACTATTACAAGACCTCTGGTTTCAAGGCTGATGACTTCTCTACGCAGATGAAGAATAACTTCAGTCAGTATCTGGGCTTCAACCTGAATATCCCCATCTTCAACCGTTTCCAGACACGCAATAGTGTCCGTTCGGCTAAGTTGGACCGCGAGAACCAGACGTTGCAGCTTGACAATACGAAGAAGGCTTTGTATAAGGAGATTCAGCAGGTGTATTACAATGCCGTTGCTGCCAATCAGAAGCTGACAAGCAGTCTGCAGGCCAGCGAGAGCAGTGAGACGGCTTTCCGTTTAACTCAGGCAAAGTATGAGCAGGGCAAGTCCACGATTACGGAGTTTAATGAGGCAAAGAATAACTGGCTGAAGTCGGAGAGCGACTTGACGCAGGCTCGTTACGAGTATCTTTATCAGTTGGCCCTTATCCGCTTTTACTCAGGGCAGAGCTTAAAACTTTAATCGCGCAGTCTTAATTTGTCCCACGACGTGAAATACTTGTTCCACGTCGTGGGATATTTGTACCACGTTGTGGAATTCTTATCCCACGTCGTGGAGCGCTTTTTACGTGTGTGATGGCATGCTTTTTTTGTGGCACGGGCTGTTGTTCTCATGGCATGAAAATAGTTTTTCTTGCTATGTGAAAGTTGAATTGTAGGCAAATAAATGTTGTAATGATTGCCTACACCATTTTTTTTCTGTACTTTTGCATGCTGTGAAACAGAGGATAACGGAAACAGTACCTTTATTGATGCCAGCTGTAAGCATGGCTATAGGTATCATTGTGGCGCCCATGATACCTCATGCGGGTATCATCCTGACGTCGTTGATTGTCTGTATCCTGATGGCGTGGCTGCTCCACCGTTGGGCACTAGTACAGAGTATGGCTGTCCTATTGTGCTTTTTCTTGATGGGTATGCTGGTAGGGCAGCGTGCTGAAAGGCCGCATCGCCACCAGCGAAAGGTACCGTCGCTCACTGCGCAACGGCCTCTCTCTCGCATGGAACGTGTACAGCAGCGATGCCTGGATTACCGACAGACATTGTTAGACCGCTACAGGACGTCGTCGGCGGCGGATGATGAGTATGCTGTGCTGGCTGCTATGACGCTGGGAGATAAGTCGGCCCTGACCAAAGAACTGCGAGAGACCTACTCAAAGACGGGCGCCTCGCATATCCTGGCCCTTAGTGGCTTGCATCTGGGCATTATTTATCTTCTGCTTTTCCGACTGACTTTAGGTAGAAGACGCTTCTGGCTGTCGCAGGTGGCTATTATCCTGAGCATCTGGGCCTTTGCCTTCTTGACGGGACTGTCAACGAGCGTGGTCCGTTCGGCTACGATGATTAGTATCTACGCCCTGTTCTCTGTGGGTGGGCGTCACCGCTCTCCCGTGAATATCCTGTGCTTCACGGCTATCGTGATGCTATTGGTGAATCCTGCCTCTTTATTCGATATCGGCTTCCAGCTATCGTTCTCGGCGGTCCTGGCCATCCTGCTGCTGATGCCCTTGTTTGAGAGTTTCTTCCCTGAACATTATTTCGAAGGGCGTCCGCTGCAGCACTATATATATAATATGGTGGGACTCTCTGTGGCAGCACAGGTAGGTGTGGCACCTCTGATTGCCTTTTACTTCGGACGCTTCTCTACTTATTTCCTGCTGACTAACTTTATCGTGATTCCTGCAGCCACGATGATTCTGTATGGTGCCTTACTCGTGGTGATGATACCTTCGCTGGCTCCAGTACTGTTAGGCTTTGTGGGTATACTGAACAAGGCACTTGGGTGGGTTTCCCAAATGCCTTGTGCAAGTATTGACGGTCTTCATCCGTCAGTTCTTCAGATATGTCTTTTGTATGTAGTATTCTTCTGTGTCTATTTCTCCTTACGAATACTACAGCGGGTGCCACCCATTACATGATGTGCAGATAGCGCAGGATGTCGTTCATGTTCGCTACAACCATCAAGAGAATCAGGGCTCCAAAACCGATGTATTCAGCCTTGATGAGGAAATCCTCTGAGGGCTTCTTGCGTGTAATCATCTCGTAGAGCAGGAACAGCACATGACCACCATCCAATGCGGGGATAGGCAGGATGTTCATGAAGGCCAGGACGATGCTGAGGAAGGCTGTCATCAACCAGAACTGGTGCCAGTCCCATGCTGAAGGGAACAGGCTGCCGATAGCTCCAAAGCCACCCAACTGCTTCACGCCGTCGCTTGAGAACAGGTATTTTAGGTCGCTCACATAACTGCTCAGGGTGTTCCAGCCATACTTGATGCCTGCAGGGAAACTCTCAAAGAAACCATATTCGAAAGTGGTGGGCTCGTACAGAGTAGCAGGAGCAAAGCCCAACTTCAGGTCTTCTGCCAGCAGGGTAGAGGCGGTCTCGATATTCTCGCCACGCTGGTAAACGATTGTCAGCAGACGTGCATTGATACTGTCTGCATGTGTCTTTGCTGAGGCCAGCACATCGTTCATGCGAGTCAGTTCGTCTGTAAAGCCGTAGAATGATTTTACCTGCTGGTTATTGGCTGCCAGGATCTTATCGCCCTTCAGCAATCCTACCTTGTCTGCCGGCGTGTCAGGAATGACGCTGTCGATGACGGCAGGAAGAAGTGGACGTACAAAGGTGGGGATGGTCTGTGCCATCTCTACCAGACTGAGACCTTCCGGCATCTGGATGGTGACGGGCTTGCCATGGCGCAGAACATGAACTTCCTCGGCGTTGCAGAGCATGCGATACATATCGGCATCAGCCTTCTTGAAGTCCTTCTCGTTGGTAGAAACCAGGATGTCGCCATCCTGGAAACCAATCGCTTTTGCCTGTTCATTGAATTCCATTCCCTGTGACATCTTCTGCAGGGGAACGTATGTCTCGCCCCATGTGAAGAGCACCATGGAATAGATAAACAGAGCCAGCAGGAAGTTGACCAGCACGCCACCAACCATAATCAGCAGACGCTGCCAGGTGGGCTTGGTGCGGAACTCCCAGGGCTGGGCTACTTCAGAGAGTTTCTGGTTGGTCTCGTCAATCATACCGTCGATGGCACAATAGCCACCCAGGGGCAGCCAGCCCAGTCCGTATTCCGTTCCCACATATTCTTTCTTCTCCTTGCCATCCTCGTCCTTGACGGTGGGCACCACCTCGGGCTTCAGTCTGAACAGACGGCGTACCCAGGTGTCGTAGGTGCTCATGATGTGGAACTTAGGATTGAAGAAGAGGTAGAACCTTGAGACACGTACCTTGAAGAGTTTTGCAAACGTGAAATGGCCCAGTTCGTGGAGCAGTACCAGCAGACTGATAGCCATCAGAAACTGCAGGGCTTTTATCAGAAATACTTCCATTTTTTAAATAAAAGTGAATAGTGAAAAGTGAAAAATTTGCTTCCGCACTTTTTCTATTCGTTTAGTTAATTATTATCTTTATTTCTTGTATAGGGATAGCGGTAGCAAATTATTCACTTTTCACTATTCACTCTTCCCTTAAGGAACTCTGTTGCTATGCGACGTGCCTCTGCATCACTCTGAAGATAATCCTCATAGGTAGGCTTCTGGATGAAGGTGGCGCGCTGCATGGTGGCTTCAATGATGTCGCCCATCTGCAGGAATCCGCAACGGTCTTCCAGGAAGGCACGGTTTACAATCTCGTTGGCCGCATTGACGATACAGGGCATGTTGCCTCCCTGGTTCAAGGCCTCGTAGGCCATAGCCAAACAGCGGAACTTCTTCAAATCGGGCTCAAAGAAATCCAGATGCTGTGCAGCAAACAGGTCCAGTCTGTCGCCGCTCAGGGGCAGTCTGTGAGGGAACGAGAAGGCATACTGGATAGGCAGACGCATATCAGGTACACCAAGTTGGGCCTTCACACTACCGTCCATAAACTGCACGGCGCTGTGCACGATGCTCTGGGGATGAACCAGTACCTGAATCTGCTTGGCATCAACGCCAAAGAGCCATTTTGCCTCGATGACCTCAAAACCTTTGTTCATCATGGAAGCAGAGTCGATGGTGATCTTGGCTCCCATGTCCCATGTGGGGTGACGCAGGGCATCGGCTTTTGTAACGTGGGCAATCTCCTCCATGGACTTCAAGCGGAAGGGACCACCACTGGCTGTGAGCAGAATCTTGTCGATAGGATTCTCGTCTTCACCAACCAACGACTGGAAGATAGCTGAGTGCTCGCTGTCCACAGGCAGGATAGAACAGTGGTTCTCCATAGCCAACTGACAAATCAGTTCACCAGCCACCACCAGTGTCTCCTTATTAGCTAAGCAGATGGTCTTGTGTGCCTTGATGGCGTGGATGGTAGGACTCAGTCCTGCGAAACCCACCATAGCGGTGAGTACCATGTCGATGGGACCTGCCTCTACAATCTCGTCGAGGGCGCGTGCACCAGCATACACCTTCACGTCGGGCATGTCGCTCATCAGCTGTTTCAGTTCGTCATAACGTGCCTCGTTGGCAATGACGATGGCTGCAGGCTTGAATTTATGAGCCTGTTCGGCCAGCAGTTCCACTTTATTATTAGCAGTCAGGCAGTACACCTCATAGAGGTCGCTGTGCTCCTCAATCACTTCGAGGGCCTGTGTGCCGATGCTTCCTGTAGAGCCAAGAATGGCTATTTGTCTTTTCATAAGTCTAAGATGCCCTCAGGCAGGGCTATTGTAATCGTTTTATTATCTTTGTCAATGTCAGTTATCAGTTCCTCACTGGCAGGTATCAGCGTACCGTCTTCCAGTTCGAAGAGGATATTCAGTGTGCTCTCGTCGATGCTGGCTATGGTGCCCACCTTCTTGCCTGTGCTGGCATCGATGATGCCAAAGCCCACGAGGAAAGAGTAGGTGAGGACTTCCTCTTCATCATCAGCAAGGTCGCGTGGGAAATAGACGTCGCAATTGGTCAGCTCGCGGGCACGCTCCTGGGTATCGATATCCTCGAACTTTACCAGTGCGGTGCTGTCTGAGCGGAAGCGATACTCCTCCATGAAGAATGGTACCAGGATACCATCTACCTCCAGAATAAGGTATTCGGCCTCTACACGGTCGAACACGTCATCATCGAAATTGAATGACACCTCGCCTTTGACGCCGTGTGCCTTTCCTATGCGACCTATCTTGTAGACATCTTCCTTTCTAATCATGGGGGATATGGGGATGGGGATAATGGGGTTAATGGGCTTTAAGGGAGACGGGTGATCTTCGCGCCAAGGGCATTCAGACGACCTTCGATATCCTCGTAGCCGCGATCTATCTGTTCAATATTATCAATACGACTGGTACCTTTTGCACTCAGGGCGGCAATCAGCAGGGCAATACCTGCACGGATGTCGGGGCTCGACATACGTCCACCGCGCAGTTGCAGCTTGCGGTCATGACCAACGATGACGGCACGATGTGGGTCGCAGAGGATAATCTGCGCGCCCATGTCGATGAGCTTGTCAACGAAAAACAGACGACTCTCGAACATCTTCTGGTGTACCAATACAGAACCGCGTGCCTGTGTGGCCACGGTGATAAGTACAGACAGCAGGTCGGGTGTCAGTCCTGGCCAGGGCGCATCTGCCAGCGTCATGATGGTGCCGTCGATAAACGACTGTATCTCGTAGTGGCGCATCTGTGGGATATAGAGGTCATCGCCCTCCTCCTTGATGGTGATACCCATGCGGCGGAATGTGTTGGGGATGATACCCAGGTCCTTGATAGAGACATCCTTGATGCGGATGCCGTTGCCCACCATGGCTGCCATACCAATAAACGAGCCTACCTCAATCATATCGGGCAGAATGGTATGTTCTGTACCGTTCAGGTGGTCTACACCCTCGATGGTCAGCAGGTTCGAGGCGATGCCGCTGATGCGTGCACCCATCTTGTTGAGCATCTTGCAGAGCTGTTGCAGATAAGGCTCGCAGGCAGCGTTGTAAATCGTTGTGGTGCCTTTGGCCATCACAGCAGCCATCACAATATTGGCAGTACCTGTGACAGATGCCTCGTCGAGCAACATATAGCAGCCCTTGAGTTGCTGGGCGTGAATCTCATAGACATCACGCTCTGCAACATGATGGAACTGTGCACCCAGACGTTCGAAGCCCAGGAAATGCGTATCCAGGCGACGGCGTCCTATCTTGTCACCACCAGGTTTGGCAATCGTAGCCTTACCCATGCGAGCCAGCAGCGGACCAATCATCATGACTGATCCACGCAACTGTGCACATTTCTGCACGAACTCATTGCTTTGGAGGTAGTCCAGATTCAGTTCATCGGCCTGAAAGGTGTAGGTGTTGCCATCAGCAGCAACCTTCACCCCTACATCCTTGAGCAACTGGATGAGCGTCATCACATCCCTGATTTGCGGAATGTTATGAATGGTTACCTTCTCGCTGGTCAGCAGCGTTGCACAAATCACCTGCAGGGCCTCGTTCTTGGCGCCCTGTGGCTGTATCTCTCCGCTTAGCGGATGTCCTCCTTCAATAATGAATGCTGCCATTTACTTCTTTTTCTTTCCAGATGAACGCTTCTGTTGTGGTTCGCTGATATTGATACGTTCGAAGACGAAATTGTTGAGGTCCAGCTGTACGGCACCGTCAGTCATACGCGCCATATCATCGGCAACCTTCTCGTCGTCAATCGAACCGTGTCCCCATTGTACCAGGTCACGTTTCATCTGATTTGCTGTCAGACGTATCAACTCATCGCGTTCGCCACCTTCCGGCATGTCCTTGAGCTTCTCCAGCAGTTCACTGACCAGTTTGCCGTAATGACGCAGGCGTACATTACTCTGAGGCAGTTTCATGGGCTGGGGCTTATCGTGGAATTTCTCTGCCCCACTGATATCGTAGGGCCAGTCAATATCCAGCTGCTTGTGACTCATGATATACAGATGATCCCAAAGCGTCTGCTCGTAACCACTGTTTTCACGTATCTGTGGCACCTTTGTCTCCATCAGCTTCACGATAGTCTTTGCACAGAGCAGTCGCTCCTCCTTCGTGGGGAGTGTAACGGCATGGTCTATCATCCGCTGAATCTCGCGTCCGTATTCAGGCATCTGCAGCAGTTCACGCTGAGTGTTGTAGTCTAAACCTTGTATGTTCATAGTGTTAAATCAGTTTCTTTGGCATTTTTGCCACATAATCCTTCAGGTAGAAAGGCTCGAAATAAGCCACGTCCTCAGTCAGCCCGTTCAGCAGGCGGCGCTCTGCCAGGGGTTGCATCCATTTTGCCAAGGGTTCGATACCCTCGATGAGATGGGCATTGGGGTGATTGATGGTCTCCATGCACTTCGCAGCACCATTGCCGAAGAAATACACGGGACGCTCATCCAACCACTGCTTGTAGGTCTCTGCGTCCACCACATCAGCACCTACAGGACGAACCTCCTTCAGGGCACGGTCGTAGATGCCGGCATAGACCTCCATGCGGCGGGCGTCAATCATCGGGCAGAGAAGGGCGTTCTCTTCCACCATCTCGCGCAGCAATACTGGCACACACATCAGTTCCAGTGTGGGCACGGCGATGAGTTTCAGGTTACGGCCATAGCAGATGCCTTTGGCCATAGAGACGCCAATACGCAAACCAGTATAGGAGCCAGGGCCGCAACTTACGGCGACAGCATCAAACGGGATCGCATGATTATCAGTAAACGAGAGCGCCTCGTCCACCATGGAACCCAGACGCTCGGCATGATTTGGCCCGCTATGGTCTTCCAGCTGGAAGATGACGTGCGAGTCTTCAGAGACAGCTACGGAGCACACTTGTGTGCTTGTTTCAATATGTAGTATGCAAGCCATTGCTTTGTACCTTATTATATAATATGATTTGCAAAGGTACGAAAAAAATATGAATAACAAATTATGAATTAGCAATAATTATGCAGCGGCAGTAAATTTTTCACTTTTCGCTCACCACTTTACACTTCTTTTTTGTACCTTTGCAGCCTAGAATAAAAATAAAATAAAGATACATGATACAATCAATGACAGGCTACGGCAAGGTAGTCGTGGCTTTTAAGGACAAGAAGATTAGCGCAGAAATCAAATCACTCAATTCTAAGCAGTTGGATCTGCAGACGCGTATTGCTCCACTCTATCGTGAGAAGGAGATGGAGATTCGTCAGATGATTGCTGCCTCATTGGAGCGTGGCAAGGTGGATTTCTCACTCTGGATTGAGAAAGATGCCAGTGTGGATGCGACACCTGTGAATGCCGCTCTCGTAGAGAACTACTACCATCAACTGAAGGATGTAGCTCAGAAGGTTGGTATCCCTGAGCCTGAGGATTGGATGTACACCTTGACACGCATGCCTGATGTGCTGTCGAAGACTGAACAGGAAGAGCTCACAGACGAAGAGTGGGATGCTGCTCGTAAGGCTGTTGAGGGCGCCATTGCTGCTTTGGTGGATTTCCGTAAGCAGGAGGGTGCTGCGCTGGAGAAGAAGTTCGCTGAGAAGATAGATAATATCGAACGTCTGCTGGCTGAGATTGAGCCATTCGAGAAGAGTCGTGTGGAGAAGATTCGCCAGCGTATCGTTGACGGACTGCAGCAGATTCCTGGTGTGGATTATGACAAGAACCGCTTGGAGCAGGAGCTGATTTATTATATCGAGAAGCTGGATATCAGTGAGGAGAAACAGCGTCTGACCAACCATCTGAAGTATTTCCGCGAGACGATGCGTGATGGTCACGGACAGGGTAAGAAACTTGGCTTCATCGCCCAGGAGATGGGTCGCGAGATCAATACCACTGGCTCTAAGTCCAATCAGGCCGAGATGCAGAACATCGTGGTGCAGATGAAGGACGAGCTGGAGCAGATAAAGGAACAAGTATTGAACGCGCTGTGATGAAAGGAAAAATGTTAATCGTTTCTGCGCCTTCGGGTAGTGGAAAGTCAACTATCGTACAGTGGTTGATGAAGGAGCATCTAGAGCTGAAACTCTACTTCTCAATCTCCTGCACCAGTCGTGCCCCTCGTGGTACAGAAAAGAATGGCGTGGAGTATTTCTTTCTGACGCCAGAGGAATTCAAGGCCAAGATTCAGAACGACGAGTTCCTGGAATACGAGGAGGTCTATCAGGACCGCTTTTACGGCACACTGAAACAGCAGGTGGAGAACCAGCGTAACCAAGGACAGAATGTGGTGTTTGATGTCGATGTGAAAGGTGGCATCAATATCAAGAAATATTATGGTGATGAGGCCTTGAGCCTGTTTATTCAGCCCCCCTCTGTTGAGGAGTTGCGCAAACGCCTGGAAGGTCGTGCTACGGATACACCAGAAGCCATTGCCGAGCGTCTGGCAAAGGCAGAATACGAGATGACCTTCGCTTCTCAGTTTGACCATATCATCGTGAATGATGACTTGGAGACAGCCAAGCAGGAGACCTTGAGAATCGTCAAAGAATTCCTGGGATGAGGTCAATCGGTATCTTTGGTGGTTCTTTCAACCCTATCCATAACGGACACATTGCCTTAGCACAGGCCGTGCTGAGGCAATGTGCGTTAGATGAGGTATGGCTGATGGTGTCGCCACAGAATCCGTTGAAACGAAATGATGTCGATTTGTTGGACGACCGTCTGCGTTTAGAGATGGCGCAGAAAGCCCTTGAGGGTGTTGAGGGCGTGAAGGCCTGCGACTATGAGTTCCGTTTGCCCAAACCCTCTTATACCTGGAACACCTTGAAGCACCTGAGCAAGGACTATCCTGACTGCAAGTTCTCGTTGTTGATAGGAGGCGACAACTGGGCCCATTTCCAGCGTTGGCGCAACTGGCAGGATATTATGGATCATCACGAGGTGATAGCCTATCCGCGTGAGTCCTATCCTGGCACCATCGATGTGCCTCTGCTTCCTGTGTCAAGTACGGAAATTCGTCAGCGTGTGCGTGCTGGTGAAAGTATCGAGGGGCTGGTGCCTGATAGTGTCATCCCTCTCGTAGAAAAATACTATCGTCTTAACTCCTGAAAAGTCAATCGTCTTAACTTCTTAACTCCTTTAACTCCTTAACTCCCAAAAAGAACTACTGATAATCGTATCTCCCTGTCAGCTTACTAATCCTATGTTTGACAGCCTCCCTGATTTGTTTCATGTTGCCATAGCGCAGGTTGCGTATCAGTTCTTCGATAGAGCGACCAATCTTCACCCATGGGTGTCCCCATGCCATGATGCGATAGATGCGACGCTTGTATTCCACATTCTCGATGACATATTTTGGATGGCGTAAAGGCCATTGCAGCTCATGACTGGGCATGGTGAGCAGTCGTTGCATCGCCTTGGGGAGCGTGTTCAGTGAACTCTGGAAATGAGCCGACTCCTCGCTCACGGCTGTATTGTGTATCAGGTTCTTTGTAGGTACGATGGTCAGTCCGCTATTCAGTGTGCAGGCCGTCCAGATTAGTGTCTCGTAGATAGGATTGCCAGATGCCTTGTGCTTGTAGAGCTTCTTCAGCATCTCCTTGCCACCCTCGTGCCTGTTGGCTACATAAGCCTCCAACTGGTGCATGTTGAACGCATCATCAGCAATAGGGTAACCCACCTCACAACGCTCAAAGACCCTGCGCCATGAAGCCCATCCCCAGATGCTGAAGGCTGTGGTGAAGAGATAATCGTAGGGCGCATCCGTCTGTTCCTCATGATTAAAACCAGCTATCATCGTGATACGTTCATCGTGCTCATAACGGTCGAGCATCTCCTTGCAGAAAGGGATAAACGACAATGAAGGCGTGGAGTCGTCCTCTAACACAATCACTTTATCTGCCAATGAGAATGCCCATGTCTGAGCCTTGTGGTTCGACAGCCAGGCACCTGAGTTCTCGTTGTGGTAACTGCGTTGCACATCGCATTCCCAGTCTATCTTGCTATCATCCACTATCTGTCGTGCTGCCTCCAACTTCAGCGCTTCCTGATCATTGCGTGGACCGTCTTGATAGATAAACAGACGTGAGGGACGGCACTGGCGGATGGCACCAAAGGTGCGCTTCAGCGTCTCCGTACGAGAGAAAATGATGAGCAGCACAGCCACATTGTTCTGTGCTGGATATTTCTTTATTTCTTCCATTTCAGCAGAGTCTTGTAAGTATGAATCAAGAGATAAGCCAGACGTGCCGGCAGTTGGATGGCGATACGGTCCATGAAGGGGATGTCGTTGGTAAGTTGTTGGCGCAGAGGGCGATAATACGAATCGAGCACCTGGAATTGTTTTTTGTCGATGAACTTCTCGTACACCTTAATCTGATGATGCACGAAAGCCGAATGGTAGCGCGCCCACTCCGGCTGTAACGTCTGACGCAACTCCTCGTCATAGATACGAATCCAGTCCAGCGTCTCCTTGCGCTTGTTAGGCACATCTTCGTAGTGCAGATAGGCCGCCTGTTCTGTGAAAAAGACCTTGGGCTGTTTCATCAGACATTTTATCTGCATCAGCGAGTCCTCGCGCTCAATGACCTCACGAGGTGTACCCAGACAACCTTCCAGCAGTTCACGACGGAAGATGATGCCCCACAGCACGCAGAACTGACTGCGCAGGGCCAGTAGGTCGCGAATCAGATGCTCTGGTTCTACCCAGCCCCTCAGTCCTGAGTCGTGGCGCTGTCCGTACTGGTCATCGTAGGTGCCAATCACTTCGTCGGCGCCTGTCTCGTTGATGAGTCTGTACATCATGGCGAGGGCATCCTTCGTAAACAGGTCATCGGCATCGGCAAACATGATGAATCTGCCCTCAGCATGCTCCAATCCGTAGCGACGCGCTGCCGTCACCCCTCCGTTCTCCTTGTGGAAAGCCTTCAGTCGCGGTTCCAGTTCAGCCCATTGGTCGCAGATATCGCCAGAGCCGTCTGTGCTGCCATCCTCCACGACAATCACCTCGAAGCTATCGAACGCCTGCGAAAAAATGCTCACAAAACATTTATCCAGGTATTCGGCCTTGTTATAGACGGGTATGATGACAGATATCTCCATCTCTCTATTTTTTACTTTTTCACTTTTTTACTTTTCACAAATTGTATGCATTCGCGCAGAATGACCACGTTCAGCAGACGCATCACGCCATAATAGAGCAGACCAGCCAATAGCAGTCTGACGCCCAGCAGCAACCAGTTGTTCGTGATACTCAGTGTAGCCAGATGACAGACGCCCATCACCACTGCCGCGCACAGCATAAACGGCACTACATCCTTCAGGAAGTCCATCGTGCTCACCCCGATAATCCGTTTGGCAAATATCTGCCAAGCACCCAGCCACAGGATATTGAATGCCGAGTAGGCCACCACCATCATGGTCATCCCCTCACGATAGAAAGCGAAGATGACGCCCATCTGGAGCAACACCTGACAGATGTTGAGCCACATATTGATATCGCTGCGCCCATGACTGATAACGAGGTTCTGATAGAGTGTATATAGGGGCATGAAGGCACCGCTGATACAGAGTATCTGGAGCAGCGGCACGATGTTAATCCATTTCTCGCCAATGGTGCAGAGGATGAACTCGCGCGACACCAATGCCAGTCCAAAGAGGGCAGGGAAGGAGAGGAAGGCCGTGAAGCGCATCATCTTTCGGAATACCTGCTGCTCGCGGTTGTGCTCCTCGCGCACACTCACCAAGACGGGCTGCGCCACTTGTCCCACCATACCGCCTACGGTCTGAAAAGCCATCGAGTCCCATTTGTAGGCCTGAAAGAAATTTCCCACCACGCGGGCATCGTGAAACAGGCGTCCGAAGATGACGGTTAGCACGTTCTGGTTGGCAGTATTCACAATCATCGTGACCAGTATTCCCATTGAGAACGAGAACGTTTGTCGGATATAGTCAAATGAGAAATGCCACGTAGGCTTCCATTTCACGTAGAGGAATCGGCCAATGACCAGTACGGCGGCATTGATCACCTGTTGCCAGGCCAGTGTCCAGTAGGTCATGTCGCACCATACCATAATGATGGCCGAGGTTCCAGAGATGAGGAGTGCCGAGAGGTTGACAATCGTAATCTCGCGGTTCATCATATTCTTCACCATATAGGCATTCGTAGAGATGCCAAATGATGAGATGAAAAAGGCCAGAAACAGGAAGCGCGACAGGTCAGTGAGCCGTGGCTGATGGAAAAACCACGCGATGAGCGGTGCCGAGAAAAACAATATGAGATAGAGCACGCCACCCATCAGGATATTAAACCAGAACACGCTGTTGTACTGCTCCTTGGTGGGTGCCTTCTCATTGATGAGTGCCGTAGAGAATCCGCTTGACTGCAGATTGCCTGCGATGGCCGAGAAGATAGCCAGCATGCCGATGAGACCCGTATCCTCTGGCGTCAGATGACGGAGTACGAGGATGCCAATCAACAGGTTCAACACCTGCATCGTGCTATTGTTTACGGCTCCCCACATCAGTCCGCGGGCTGTCTTTTCCTTCAGATTCTCCATATCAACATGCAAAAATACGACATTTTGTTTGAAGTTCCAAATAAATTAAGTAATTTTGCAGCCATGAATGAAATAACACAAACGAAGAAGCCACGCATGGAGTGGCTCGATGCCCTTCGCGGCTTCACAATGATTATGGTGGTGGCCAACCACGTGGCGCAGATAGGTTTCGAGGAACAGTGGAAGCACTCTTCTTCACTTCAGTTCCTGTTGCTGTTCCGCATGCCGCTGTTCTTCTTCATCAGTGGCTTCTTGGCCTACAAAGCTTCGCAGGTGTGGGACTTGCGTAACCTGGGTACGCTGGTGCTGAAGAAGATGCGCGTGCAACTCATCCCCACCATCTGCTTCTTCCTCCTGGCTACAGCCATCCTGAAACCCAGTTTCTGGCCTGGCCTTGAAGAGTCGTTCCATTCGCCCACAAAGGGTGGCTACTGGTTCACGCTGGTGCTGCTCTACATGTTCCTGATCTACTATCCCTTTGCCTATCTGGAGAGTAAGATTACCTCGCTTTTCTCGAAAAACAAGGCCTTCTGGATATCCGCGGCACTCATCACCCTGCTGTTCCTTGTCTCGCTGGCCTTCTATGACTCGTGCTATCAGCCCCGTTATTTCTCATGGGCCAAGGGCTATCGTGGCGGTATGACCGATATCCACCGCTTCCTGCTGGATTCCAGTCTGGGGCAACTGATGCTGTGGATGCCGTTCTTCCTCTTTGGTAATATTGCCCATCGCTACTGGAATGGTTTCCAGAAACTGATGGACTCGAAGTGGTTCTTCCCCATCATCGTGCTGCTGGCTATCCTCTGTACGATGGATGCCCTGAAATGGCGCACCCTGCGTATGGCGTGGGCTATCATCCCCCAGACGGGAGCCATGTTCCTCTTGTTGCTCATCGCCCTGATGTATTTCCGCAACTACAAGCACTACTTCACCAAGATGACCATCATCGGCGCCTCGTTGCAGTATATAGGCCGTCGCACGCTGGATATCTATCTGATTCATTTCCTCTTCGTGCCCAGTCTGCCCAGCGTGGGTCTGTTCTTCAAGAGCTATCAGCACAATTTTATCACTGATACCACGCTCTCCGTGCTCTTTGCCCTGCTGGTCATTGGTTTCAGCATTATCACCTCAAACATCCTGCGCATCAGTCCGTTCCTGAAGAAATGGCTGTTTGGCAGGACCTGATAAATACTCAGCACAAAGAAGCCCGATTCCATGAGAGATCGGGCTTTCTTTTTTTGTATCCGTTTCAACTTACAGGATATCCTTCAGAGTCTCGTCATACGAGCCGTCGTAGGGCTCTACGGTTAAGCGCTTCAGGGTTACAGAAGCCTCTCCGTTGGGTGTGGAAAGAATGATGTCGCCATTGGTGATGACGCCATGCCACGTACGGCCTTGCATCTCGAAGGTAATCTGTGTGCTGTCATTCCCCAAGGTCTTGCTTTCATATTCGTGGGAACTGTAGCGGCCCTCGTAATACCAGTCGCCATTGTCCAGCTTCTCTGTCCAGTAAGTTGGTCCGTAGTCCGCAGGGAACCATCTGTAGTGCGAGAAGAAAATCCTGTGGTCTTTCTTGCTGCCCTTGTTGAAGGTCCATTTGTCATAGATAGAGGCATAATAGCCTTCCCATTTTATCTCAGTCCAGCTTTCGCCAGAGCAATGTATCTGATAACTGTGCTGCGCCCACTGGATATCGCTGGGTTTCCTGGCTCCTCCTAATGGATCCTCTTCATCATCGCCACAGCTACTCATTACCAACGCCGAGAATAGAAGTCCTGATAACAGGCCGAAAAGTTTTAGATGTTTCATAATTTTATTGTTTTAGGTTTATTATTCACAGGTAATCATCATCTTGATGACCCTGCAAATGTACAAACAAAAATCTAATTATGCAAGAGAATGGGGAAAAATGCTGTGATTTCACTTTTCCCCCTAGCAAACGCTTTATGCTTTTCAAACGATTCCTAATCCATATACCTTTTTAAACTCTTCTTCTGAAATAATGTCTTTTGGCATTAAAGAACCGAGATAATTCTCAATAGAAATAGTATTTAAGATATTATAGAATCGGTCAGAGATGCTTATGTTGTTTTTTTCGTATTCTTCTGGTATGTAATACTCCTTCTCGTTGTCCTTGTTTACAAGAACGGACTTGATGTGTTCTAATTGGTGTATTTCCATATATAGGGTATCCTCATCGAATGAGAATCGGACGAAGATATGCTGGTCGTAGTCGTCCTTAGCCAGCTCCATTATCTCATCTCGGATTTTGCATATATTTGCTTTTGTTGCAGATTGTTTGTCAATGATGACACCCACATTGAAGGAAAAACAATTGTCGCAATCAGAAATCGCTGTGTAATGGGGTATGCTGATACGGTCCGTCCGCACCTGTGCCTGGTATTTCCGTTCCCCATACTCTTTCTCATAGCGGGCAGGATTGAGGAACATGATGTGTGAAAGGACGAATTTCTTGTCTGATGGATAGTAATAGCATGCCACACCATTTTTCACATCTTTAAACCACAGTATTCTGTATTTTTCTATTTTCTCTTTTTTTATAGGATTATTAGGGTCGTTAGTAAGCCAGTTATTCCTCCGTCTTATCCACCCCATGGGTGTAAAAGACATGATGAGACAATACATGAAGACTGAATAGACAAAAACAAGGAATCCGTAATATGCTATGCCGACCTCAGTATAAAAAGGAATAAGAGTGTAAATGGCGATGCAAAAGGGAAATACTAATTGATTGAAAACATTACCGATACGTCTCGTTGGTATGTACTTTTTTATTTTCATATGTTATACTGACAATCTTTTTTATTTGCTGCAAAGTTAAGAAAAATATATGAATGTAACAAATAAAAGGTGTCAGAATTGTCAGAAATAGAAAAACGACGAGTTACCCACACAGAAACGACGAGTTGCTCCACAGAAATTTGCATGTTCAAATAATAATCACTAATTTTGCAGGCAATAAAAAATAAGACGCAAGATGAATCATGAACTGACAGAACAGGAACTGACCCAGTGGAAGGCCATCATCACGGATGTGCTCATGGCGTTCCATGAGATATGCGAGAAGTACGGACTGACCTATTATGCCATCGGAGGTACGGCTATCGGTGCCGTACGTCATCAGGGTATCATCCCCTGGGACGATGATATCGATGTGGGTATGCCGCGACCCGACTTTGAGCGCTTCATGGAGATTTGTCGCACCACGGATTTTGGTGACTACGAACTGGTGTCGGACGAGACGCACGAGGCTTACAACCTGCCGTTTCCTAAGTTCTGCAACAAGCACACCACATTGATAGAGCGGGCTGACGTGCCTTGCGTCATAGGTCTGTATATCGATGTGTTCCCACTTGACAGCACAAGCAACGATAAGGCTGAGGTAGAAGCGTTGGTGTATCGCTATAAGAAACTGCAGAACAGACATGAGGCTATCTGCACGCGCAGCACGTTTGTAGAGTATATCATGTTGCTCACGAAGCCGCATGAGTGGGGTCGCTTCTGCTACAAGACACTGGGATTCCTCTTTCGTCAGTACATGCGCCGCTCGCTACTCCGTCAGATGCGTGCAATCTGCTTGAAGTATCCCTACGGCTCAACCCACCACATTATTAATTATGGTGGTGCCTATGCTATGCGCGAATTATTTGATAGCAGGGTACTGGATGGCAAACCTGTAGATATGCCGTTTGAGAATATCGCCATCCGTATGATGCCTGGTTATGACGAATACCTGCGCGGCGTGTATGGCGACTATATGCAGTTGCCCCCTGAGGAGAAACGCGTGCCCCACCACGTGAAGGCTTTCTTCGACATGCACCAGCGCGTAGAGAATCCCTTCGCTTAAGTCTTTAAAATTTCTATTGTTCTGCTGATGGCATCGTGGATGTCGTAATAGGGGGTAAAACCAATCCCCTTGATACGCTCATTGGCTAAGATAGACCTTGTTGCTACGGAATAGCCTTTGGATTCTGTCTCAGAAGGTAAGTCGAATACCACCTTCCTGCCACAACACTCGGCACAGATATGGGCAAAGTCCTTCAGGCAGATATTGGTCTTCTCGCTACTGACGTTGTAGGCAACGGCATCCTCGCCTCTGAGCAATACTGTCAGCAGTCCCATCACGGCATCAGCCACATAGGTATAGGAGAAGTACTGGTTGCCAGCAGATTTCAACACGATATTCTCGCCATCGACAGCCTTGCGAATAAACTGTGAAGAGGCTTTGCTATCTTCCATCAGCATGGTGGGACCAAATATTCTGCACAAACGGGCAATCTTTACCTTGACACCTCTCTCGGCTGCATACGACTGGCACAAGGCCTCGCTAGAACGCTTGGACTCGTTGTAGCACGCACGGGCATTACTGAGATTCAGCAGACCGTTGCTGCCTTCTGTGAATGACTGGCCGTCAATGGCATTGCCATAGACTTCGTTGGTAGAGGTATAGACAACTGTTGCTCCTGTCTTTTCTGCAAGATTCAAGGCATGCTCGGCACCTTTGAGATTAATCATCATTGTCTCAATGGGATATTGAGAATAGGCCAACGGATGGGTGTTGCTGGCCATAGGGATGATATAATCGGCATGGATATCGGCAGGGAAGGGCTGACAAACATCTTGTTCAAGGAAACTAAAATGCTTGTTATCGAAATGCATACCAAGTCTTGCGGAAGCCTTCTCACGACTACGTCCCACGGCAATGACATTCACATCGCCCTTGGCCATCAGCGCATCAATCAGCATGGTGCCAACCATACCTGTAGCTCCTGTGATTAGGATTGTTTTTCCTGACAGGGTATTCATTCCTTCTATGGAAAGAATCCTGGTAATGTCTTCCTTGTATAATGGATGTTGCTTATTCATCTTACTTCAACCAACTGTCTTTTTCTTTAGTCAGATAACCTTTGAATATTTCCAGATCGTCCTTTGTTGTCAACTTGATATTCTTGTCTGAACCTTTTGCAAAGTGCAGACGCACACCAAGTTCTACCATCATCGTATTGGCATAATGGGAACCATAGATGCCGATGCCTTTCTCGAAGGCCTCATGATATTTCTCGTCGAGCAGACCGAAGGTGTAAGCCTGTGGGGTAGAAACGCGGCGTAGGGTCTCTCTGGGGATAAACTGCGTGGTGGTGTTGGCATCATCGGCGCTGACCACAAAAATCTGTTCGTTATAGGGTAGTGACGTAACGGCATTGCCATACTGATGGGCCACTTCTATGACATCTGTCAGCACGCTATCATCTATCACCGGACGGATGCCGTCGTGAATGATAACAGTATCATCGGGCGATAGTTTGCCTTCAAGGTTGAAGACGCCATTACGGATTGACTCTTGTGCAGAACTGCCGCCTTTGACTATCCAACGTAGTTTAGTGATGTTAAACTGATTGGCATAGGCCTGTACGATACTTTCCCAGCCTTCAATACATACCACCTCAATAGCATCAATCATCGGATGGCGCTGGAAACCTTCTAAAGTATATATCAGGACAGGCTTATCATAAACATTGATAAACTGCTTGGGAATATCCTGTCCCATACGGTTGCCGGACCCACCGGCGATAATCACTGCGTAGTTCATAAATTAGAAATGCTTGCGTACTTTCTTCGTACCGTTTTCGTCTGTGTATTGTTCTATCACGAGGCCGCGATGCTTACTGTCCTTCGGCAGGCGGCGTCCGCTGAGGTCAAAGAATTGCTTCTCTGCCGGTATATCCTCTGTTGTCTCAATCTCGAAAACACCTGTGGGGTCGTACTCCGCAAACTGCCAGGAGTCAAACTGGGCATTGGTGGATTCGGTGAAGACGAAATAGAGGTGGTGTACTTTCTTGAAAAGGGCAGGGTCCAGGTCGATGGTGAAGTCCTGGAACGTGGTTGACGAGAATTCCACTGTGGCTGCTGCTGCCTTTGATTTGCTGTCAACGCGGATTTCCAGCTTACCCGTGCCTCGTGTTCTCAGGGTGAACTGGCGGGCACCGTTTGTGCCAAAGTCTACCTTGCGGACCATTGTCCAGGCACCTGAAGCCATCTTGACGTACAGGTTCTCTGAGGCATCATTGCCCAGCGAACTCTTGGACACGCTCTTGATATTCTTGAAGTCCTCATAGTTCACGCCACCAGAGGTCGACATCGTCTCGGCCTGCTGCAGCGTGTAGGGATCCATATTCTTGATGGCAGTCGTGCCAGTCTTGTTCATGCTGACTTTGCTCAACTTCTGCGTCTCTTCGTTCACCGTCAGTTTGTTGACACAGAGGGAACGATAGCCAGAGGCGTTGCTATTCATAGCATTCTTGCTCTTCATGGTCTTCTCAAGCACATTGCCATGATAGAAGAGGTAATACTCACCATTGAACTTATGCAGGTGGGTGTGGTTGTTGCCATAGTCGGCACCCAGACTGCTGAAACTGCCTTCATTGGGCACATACTCACCACGGTATTCCCATGAGTCAGGATCCAGTGGCGTGTCTGTTACCATATAGCACATGCTGCAGGCCGAGGGCGCTGCCAGTCCGTTGCGTTTCTCGTAGCTGTTCCAGTTGGGACGGTCGCCCCAGGAGGTGTTATAGGTATAGACAAACCGTCCGCCGATGATATTCAGTTCGCTGGCCTCAAAGAGGTACGGGGCAGGCATATTCACTGCAGCGCCGTCGAGGGCTGTCATCGTTGACTTCAACTTCGCAATGCGTGAGTTGCCAGGCCAGAGCTTGGAACCTGACGACTGCGGGTCTCCGCCTCCAAAAGCAATCCATGCCGTGCCTGTAGAGTCGATCACCACACCTGGGTCGAACAGCCAGTTGCAGGGGTCGACGCCAGCCATACCGTGACGTATCATGGGCTGACTGAGAGGCGAGGAAAACGGACCAAGGGGTGACTTCGTGCTCCTCATCACACCTACGCTACCGCCTCCATTGGCGAAATAGATATAAAATTCATTTGTCTTTGTGCCATTGCTATTCTCTTTCTCGCGCCATACGGCTGAGGGGGCCCACGACTGTCCTGCCCAGGTGCATACCTTACTCACGTCGATGGTGCCGTGGAAGGTCCAGTTCACCATATCATCGGTTGAGAAAACGACCAGCGACTTGATATTGCCGTAGCCATTGCTGCCCGTCTTACCGTTCTTGATATACTGCTGGTGGTCGTTGGTGCCATAGACATAGAGGCGACCATCGTATTCAATGGCGGTGGGGTCGGCACAGAACACGCTTCCGCTGATGGGATTGCCACTGGCGGTACCCTTGTATTCAGTGGCAAGTGTCTGTGCCTTTATCTGCAGGCATGCCGTCAGTAGGACGGTAGCCAGGAGAATTATTTTCTTCATTGGCGGTTTCAGGTTTTTAGGTCTTATCTTTAATTCTTATTTATTCTTATCCAATCGGCATCCACCCATCCGCGATCTGTTTTAGCGTTGGTCTCTACAGAGAGGAAACCGAATTTCGCACCAATCCATTTGCCTTGACGCATCTTAAATTGTTCGCCGCAATTCTGAAATTTCTTGCCGTTCAGACTATAGGAGAACTGTACCATGGGTTTGCCGCCGTGGGCAGCACCTGCCTCGGCATTGGTCACCTGCAGGCGCAGGTAGATATCTTCGTGGATACCGGGCTTATAGTCTATCTTGTCTTCTGCCGTGGGTTTCAGCGTGGCCAGCACGGTCTCTGTCTGCTGCTTCCCTTTATCGGCATCCTTGCAAGTCATCTGTATCAGTTGGAACGCTTTGTCTACGCGTTTCACTACGATTGCTGAATAGTCGAGTCCCATCATGATGAGACCGCCTATCTGTCCGTCGGCCTTTGAGGTGAAACGTATCTTTGCCGTTGCTGTAAACTCGTCGGCAGGTGTCTTCTGAAGGAGCATGTTGGGCACTTCCCAGAAATTCTTCCAGCCTTCCGACAGTTTATAATTATAGATACGATAGCAGCCAAAGGCGGTGGCAGTACCAAACTTTTCATTGTAGTTGCCGTGCCATTGCCACTGGAGCCCCAGTTTCGTATCGTTAAACTCGTCGCTTTCTGCAGGATTCTGGATGAGTGTGCTCGAAGCTTTCGGCTTTTTATATGTTACTACGGGCTCTCCGGTGTATCTACTCCCCTCTCTGCCCAGAGAGGGGTTGGGGGTGAGTCTTCCCATCACCGGCCAACCAGTGGACCAGTCTACAGGATTCAGGTGTACCACGCGTCCGTAGGCTTCCTTGTCTTGGAAATGTAGGAACCAGTCCTCCCCGTATTTCGTGTGCACCCAACCACCCTGATGAGGACCGTTGATGGCGGTCTTGCCTTGCGCCAACACAATCTTGTGCTCGTAGGGGCCGTAGGGCGACTTAGACCGCATGGCCAGCTGGAAGCCCTCTGGTACACCACCGGCCGGACACATAATCCAGTACCAGCCGTCACGCTTGTAGAACTTGGGCCCTTCGCAGGTACGGTTCTCCGTGCCGTTGCCATCAAACACGATGACGGGCTGTCCGATTGGTCTCATGCCGTCAGCACTCATCTCACGAACGGTCAGCACGGAGGCATACTTCGAACGACTGTTGGCCCATCCGTTTACCAGATAGCAGCGTCCGTCCTCGTCCCACAACGGACAGGTGTCGATATAGCCCTCGCCCTTGATGATACACACGGGGGCCTCCCATTTTCCTGCTGGGTCTTGGGTCTTCACCATCATCACGCCAAAGTCGGGATCGCCCCAATAGATATAGTACCAGCCATCGTGGTAGCGGATACTGGGTGCCCATACTCCGGCACCATGCTGGGGCTTACTGCTGAAATGGGCAAGGAGCGCGTCATTGCCCTCGTAGAGGTTGCCTAATGCATAGTTGATGATTTCCCAGTTTACCAAGTCCTTGGAATGCAGGATAGGCAAACCAGGTGTACATTGAAACGAGGAGGCTGTCATGTAGTAGTCCTCACCACTGGCTCCCACACAGACATCTGGGTCTGAATAGTCGGCATTAATCACTGGGTTGGTATAGGTGCCATCACCATTGTCAGGACACCATACCGATGATTTGTACTGTGCCGTTGCCAGCAAGGGCAACCACATGACCAAAAATATTAGCCTCTTCATTTCATGTTATTATGTTAATAACCTGTTATTATGTTACTGTGTCTTTAAAACCTGTTCTTGTGTCTTTAAAACCCAGTTCTTGTGTCTTAACCGACCTGCGAACCAGGCTTCACATCCTTTGTTGTGGTCACCACGCTCAGGCTCTCGTCTGCATCCACAGCGCTGAGAATCATACCCTGACTCTCGATGCCCATCATGGTGCGGGGAGCGAAGTTGGCCACGAACAGGATACGCTTGCCGATGAGTTCCTCTGGCTTCTCATAGAAGGCAGCAATACCCGAGCAGATGGTGCGATCGGTACCAGAACCATCATCGATGGTGAACTGCAGGAGCTTCTTACTCTTCTTCACCTTCTGACAGTCTTTTACCAAACCAACACGGATGTCGAGCTTCTCGAAGTCGTCGAACGAAACGGTATCCTTGATAGGAGCGGCCTTATAGGCAGCAGCCTGATTGGCCTTCTTGGTAGCCTCCAGCTTGTCGAGCTGCTTCTGGATCACCTCATCCTCAATCTTCTCGAACAGCAGAGCTGGCTCGCCCAACTGATGACCGGCCTTCAGCAAATCGATAGAACCCAACTGCTCCCACTCGAAACTGTTGATATTGAGCATCTCGCGGAGCTTCTTTGAAGAGAATGGCAGGAATGGCTCGAAGGCGATAGCCAGGTTGGCTGTCAACTGCAAGCAGATGTTCAGGATGGTCTCACAGCGCTTCGGATCGGTTTTCCATACCTTCCAAGGCTCACACTCTGTGATATAGCGGTTGCCGATACGAGCCAGGTTCATAGCCTCGAACTGGGCATCACGGAACTTGAACTGCTCCAGCAGCGCCTCTACCTTACCCTTCACATCCTTGAACTCCTCAAGGGCTGCCTTATCCACATCCTGCAACTCGCCACAAGCAGGAACAACGCCATTCCAGTACTTCTTAGTCAGCTGGAGGGCACGGTTCACGAAGTTGCCATAAACGGCAACGAGCTCGTTGTTATTGCGATCCTGGAAATCCTTCCAGGTAAAGTTGTTGTCCTTTGTCTCAGGTGCATTGGCTGTCAGCACATAGCGCAGTACATCCTGCTTGCCAGGCATATCTACCAGATACTCGTGGAGCCATACAGCCCAGTTGCGTGAGGTGGAAATCTTATCGTTCTCCAGGTTCAGGAACTCGTTGGCAGGTACGTTGTCAGGCATGATATACTTGCCGTGAGCCTTCATCATCACAGGGAAGATGATGCAGTGGAACACGATGTTGTCCTTACCGATGAAGTGCACCAGACGGGTGTCCTCGTCCTGCCACCACTTCTCCCAATTGCCCCACTTCTCAGGATTCTTTTCGCAGAGCTCCTTGGTGTTTGATACGTAGCCGATGGGTGCGTCGAACCATACGTAGAGCACCTTGCCGTCGGCACCCTCTACAGGTACAGGGATACCCCAGTCGAGGTCGCGCGTCATGGCACGTGGCTGCAGATCCATATCCAACCAGCTCTTGCATTGTCCGTATACGTTTGAGCGCCACTCCTTATGACCCTCCAGAATCCACTGCTTCAACCAGTCCTGATATTCGTTTAGAGGCAGGTACCAGTTCTTGGTCTCCTTCAAAACAGGAGTAGAACCACTGATGGTTGACTTGGGGTTAATCAGCTCAGTGGGGCTTAGGTCGCGTCCGCACTTCTCACACTGGTCACCATAGGCTCCCTCGTTGTGGCAGTAGGGGCATTCACCTACAACATAACGGTCGGCCAGGAACTGCTTGGCTTCCTCGTCGTAGAGCTGAGCGGTGGTCTTCTCCACCAGTTTGCCCTCGTCGTAAAGCTTCTTGAACCACTCGGCAGCAAACTTATGGTGTGTCTCGCTGGTGGTACGGCTATAGATATCGAATGAGATACCGAACTCTTCGAACGAGTCTTTGATCATCTTGTGATAACGGTCAACCACGTCCTGAGGGGTGATACCCTCCTTGCGGGCACGAACGGTGATGGGCACACCGTGTTCATCTGAACCTCCGATGAACATTACGTCGCGTTTCTTCAGACGCAGGTAACGTACGTAGATGTCGGCTGGTACGTAAACGCCAGCCAGGTGACCAATATGCACACCACCATTGGCATAGGGTAGGGCTGATGTCACAGTTATTCTCTTGTAATTTTTCTGTTCCATATGTATTATGTTGTTTTTTTCGGATGCAAAATTACGAAATATATTTCAGAATATCGCTGATTTGGTCAACTTTTATAAGACGCTCGTGGTCTATATCCTCAAAATGTTCCAACTGCCATGTCACATGGAAGGGAATATGGATAGCCCATGCTCCGATGGCCAGTGCCGGGGCGCAGTCGCTTTTCAGGGAGTTACCTATCATCAGCAGTTCTGAGGGATGTATCCCTTGGTGTTCACAGAGAGCCTGGAACTCACGCTGGGTCTTGTCGGATGTGATTTCAACATCATCGAAATATTTTAGCAGACCTGAACGCCTTAGTTTATTCTCCTGATCCTGCAACTCACCTTTGGTGAAACAGACCAGTTTGAGAGGTGAGAGGTGAGAGGTAAGAGGTGAGAGGCTTGACTCTTGTATTCTGTCTCTCAACTCTTTCAACGTTTCTTCTACGCCTGGCAGGGGTGTGGCAGGCAGGTGGAGCAGTCGCTTGCAGTCTTGCAGGAGTTCGTCCAGCTGCGTCACTGAGAGGTCGTTGCCTGCTATGCGCATGGCTGTCTCTAAAATACTGATGGTAAATGCCTTACAACCATAACCAAGGTCGGCCATATTGCCCGATTCGGTCTTGAAGAGTTCCTTCTTGGGATCCTCGCAATAGGGGGCAATAAGGCGGTATAGGTGATTCTCTACTTCTTCGAAATAGCCCTGACAGTCCCACAGGGTGTCGTCGGCATCGAAGGCAATGACTTTAATCTTTTCTGTCATCATCATAAAATTTTGCTGCAAAGTTACTAAATTATTAGGAATAATTGATTATCTTTGCGCTTAAATTCCAGATGACAACTATGAATAGACTACGACAGGCATTCGTTTGGCTTAGGCGCATAGGGCACTGCAGGGGCTTCGGCATCCAGTCGCCCACCGACTACCGTTTTGTGCGCTATGTCATCAACGAGCACTGGCCGTATTATGCCTATGAGGAGTTGGGACCGGATGACCGCTGGCTGCGTCGCAAACTGGGACTGCTTTATTTCCGGCTGGTTAATGAGCTGCAGCCCCGTACTGTTATTGATAAGACGGGCTTCCATGATTATCTGCAGGCTGGATGTCGCAAGGCGCAGATTGTTGACAATGCCGATGCGGTGGATATGGCTATCGTGCCTGTCAAGACAGACTATAGACTGCTGTTCGCGAAATGCAGCGACAAGTCGGTGGTGGTGATTCAAGATATCTGGCGTGCCCCAGAATACTGGCACAGTATTGAGCGCGACCCAAGGGCAACAGTCACCTTTGACCTCTATTACTGCGGCATCGTGTTCTTTGACCCTAAGCGCACGAAACAAAATTATATTGTAAACTTCTAAAAACCTCAAATCTTAAATCTCAAACCTTATGAAAATGACCAAGATTTATACTCGCACAGGCGATAAAGGCATGACCAGTCTGGTGGGTGGCATACGTATCAAGAAGAGTGATGTCCGTCTGGAGGCTTATGGCACTATCGACGAACTCTGTTCGCATATCGGATTGTTGGTGGCTCAACTGCCTCAGGATGATGATGAGCGCGAGTTCCTGATTCACACGCAGAGCAACCTCTTCATCGTGGGCTCTCATCTGGCTACCGATCAGAGTAAGACGCCGCTCTATCCATTGGCTATCCTGCCTGAGGGCGAGACGGAGGCCCTGGAACAGCGTGTTGATGCGATAATGCCCCTCCTGCCAGAGTGTCCTGGTTTTGTGTTGCCTGGTGGTACCATCGCTGCTGCGCAGTGTCATGTCTGCCGCACCGTCTGCCGCCGTGCCGAACGTCGTATTGATGCTCTTGCCGATGTGGCAGAAGTGGGGGAGGATATCATCAAATACGTCAATCGATTGAGCGATTATCTCTTCGTTTTAGCAAAAAAAATAAATTTTAACGCTCATCAACATGAAATAATGTGGCAAAAACCTTGTAGATAAAAAATTATTTACTACTTTTGCGCCCAATTTAGAACCGATTGACAAAAATAGTAGGAACGACTAACATAAAAAGAATAAAAAAATGTATTGGACACTAGAATTAGCATCAAAACTGGAGGACGCTCCCTGGCCCGCAACCAAGGACGAATTAATCGACTATGCCATCCGTTCGGGCGCTCCACTCGAAGTGCTCGAGAACCTGCAAGAGATTGAGGACGAAGGTGACGTTTACGAGAGTATCGAGGACATCTGGCCCGACTATCCCACAAAAGAAGACTTCCTGTTCAACGAGGATGAGTATTGATAGGCTTCTTTAAGTCTAAACTATTTAATACCAGCGAGATAAGCAAATTTTATCTGTTTGTCTCGCTGGTGTTTTATTGTCTTATATAGTTTGTGCTAAATCTTGGCTTGTCAGAGCCAATTTGAAACAAACTTTCGGAAAATCAGCATTTTGAAGCCTTGTAGTGAAAGAATCTCAACGAAAAATTGTAATTTTGCAGCGTCAAACAGAAATAATGATGACACCAGAAAAGCTAAAAGCGATTATATCGCAAGGCGAAGGAACTGAAGTCGAGCTGAAAGAGTCGAAAGACAGCTTGGCTCGTAAGGTCTATGAATCCATCTGTGCGTTTCTGAATCGCAGAGGTGGTCATGTCGTGTTGGGAGTTGATGATGATAGAAACGTCGTCGGTATCAATCCCTCTAAAGTTCAGGAGCAGTTAGACCAGTTGGCAAAGGATATGAACAACCCTCAGTTGTTCAAACCTACTTACTATCTGAACTTTGAACCAATGGATTTAGATGGCAAGAAGGTCATCTACTTCTATGTGCCAGAAAGCACTCAGGGACACAGCTATAAAGGTGTTTTCTATGACCGCAACCAAGATGGTGACTTTGAACTACGCAGTACCGAACAGATTGCGAACTTGTTTATACGTAAGAGTAAGTTTAAGACTGAGGATAGGGTATATCCGATGTTAGGGATGAAGGATCTCGATGAGGAAGCCTTCGATGAGTTGAGACGGGGCATCCGTATTGAGAATTCACAGCACCCTTGGCTCAATCTGTCGAACGAAGAAATTATACGCTCGGCAGAATTACTTGCTATTGACCCAGACACAGGTAAAGAAGGACTGACGCTGGCTGCCATTCTTTTGTTTTGTAATAACCATGCCATCACCACTGCCCTTCCTGCTTATCGCATTGATTTGCTTTGCCGCGTAAACAATACTGAACTCTATGATGACCGGGAATTGTTGAGCTGCAATCTGCTGAAGGCTTACCCTATCACGATGGCTTTCATTAAGAAGCATCTGCCAGAGCAACCCTATATAGAAGGCATACAGCGTTTCAGCCTTCGTGACACAATCTTACGAGAGGTGGTTCTGAACATGATTATACATCGTGAGTATAGCAGTGCTTATCCTACGACGTTTACTATCTATCGAGATAGCATCGTTACGGAGAACTGGAATATTCCATACGTCTATGGGCATATCGATCTTCAGACCATGCGTCCGCATCGTAAGAACCCAAAGATAGCCAAGGTGTTCTCTCAGATGGGAATCGTAGAAGAGCTTGGTAGTGGTATGAGGAAGATGTTCAAGTACACTCCTCTATATGCTAATGGTAAGGAACCCGTCATTGAGGAGCAGGACGTGTACCGCATAGAAATCCCTTATGTTCCTACTTTACAGTCCATAGATGCCGAAAGTGGACAGAAAAGTGGACCAGAAAGTGGACCAGAAAGTGGACCAGAAACTACCCAGAAAAGAATAATAAAACTTTTGAGAGATAATCCGGATATAACATCAAGACAGATAGCTGAGAGGCTGAAAATGGCCAGAAGTGGAATCAGTAAGCACCTTCATTTACTACAAGAGTTTGGTAAAATAAAGCATATAGGCCCAAATAAAGGTGGCCATTGGGAAGTGGTAGGGGATTAAAAATACAATTATACAAATTTGCGTAACGCATTTTCCGTAGATACCACATGTAATATTCCGAAAGACAAGCCTGCCAGTAATTGTTACAGGCAGGCTTGTAATTAATAATTTCGTTTAATTTTCAATTTCATGGGGTGGCCAATAGGGCATAAGGAATGTTATCGCATAGCATGGAACAAGCCGCTTGTTCGGCATCATTCTCAATGATCTGATTATCCATTACCATTTGGTCGATTACTGGAGAGGTCTGAGCAGTCAAGGGCTTTGCATACTTAGTGACAATGCGTGTCTGATACACGGTGTCTCGGACGGTCTCGGTATGCACAATGGTGTCGTGTTGCACAAGAATGTTTTGTGCCATTGGCTGGATGTCAGACTGTGACATGTTAACATGAACGCCGTAGCCAGCAATAAAACTGATGAAACTGGCGGCAATGGCTATCGCGGCTGCTATGCCACGGCTATGACGATGATGGGGATGCCACGTTTCAACGCCCATACGGCTGTTTACTGATTCACGCTGACGGCGGGCGGACTGGATAATCTGTTCGTTACTTATCTTCATATTTCTTGAGTTTTTTACGGATGATGTTCATTGTTTTGTGGAGACGCGATTTAACGGTGCCTTCTGGAATATCGACAATCTCAGCAATCTGCGGAATTGTCAGTTCTTCCTGATAGTGTAGAGAGAAGATTTGGTGCAATGACGGGGGAAGTTCTGCCAACGCCTGTTCCAAAGCTTGGTCTAATGTGGCTTCGTCCAACTCAACCTCAATCTGCTGATCATTCACTGGCTCAGAATCGAGGGTGGCTAACAGTTGCGCCTCGTAGGCATTGCTGCGATAGTGGTTGCGACAGATATTATAGGCTATGGTGAAGAGCCACGTATCAACCCGGCGTCCCTCCTGATAACTGCTCCTTGCCTCGTATGCACGCAGAAAGACATCGTGCATGGCATCGGCTGCCAGTTCCTCGTCGCCACCTAACTGTAGGAAGAAGAACCCTTTTAATCTACGCGCATAGCGGCGATACAGCTCTTCGAAAGCTGTATCGCTGCCTGCCGCAGCACGTGCCATCAGTTGTTCATCGGTCTGCTGGCGCAGTGGTTTAAAATGGAAGATGCTCATTTCAGATAGCCTTTGAATTCATCCACATCAAAGTTTTCCTTCTCTAACCGATCGATGATGTCGGTAAAGATGCCGTGCAACCACTGATAGCGCTCCCGGTTGTGCTTCTTGTAGTAGGGCAGCTGGTCGTGCAACAGCCGCATATAGTTCATGGCGTATGCATTGGCGCTGAACGAGAAGAGCTGCGTGTCCTTCATTTTCGGATGGAACGGCATGCGCAGATACTCCAGCCGGTAGCGCTGTTCTATATTGCGACGCTTCACGGCCATATTGTCGTAGGGCTTGGTGGAGTAACGTATAGTCAGCCCCTCGTTGTATAAGCGGGCTTTCAACTCGTCTGGCAGGCCATATCCCAAAACATACCCCTGCATATTGTGGGCCGACAGATAGAC
>Ga0256404_1001078_pt1 | contig 68805 bp, 60 predicted proteins | sample RumenRJG_01DNA_FD_185990 | JGI IMG/M metagenome (GOLD analysis project Ga0256404, IMG submission 185990) | Bovine rumen microbial communities from Lethbridge, Alberta, Canada - RJG_01 | ecosystem: Host-associated > Mammals > Digestive system > Stomach > Rumen | place: Canada: Alberta | collected... | reverse complement strand
TCAATATTAAAAAGTTTTTTCCTCCTAATGTTCCTCTTTTCTATAAAGACAACTGATTTTCAAAATTATTTCCTCAACATATTCTCCGGAGAGTCGTACTCTCTACTGAAATTTCAGGATTTGGCCTTGACGGAGGCGCGAGCGGCTGGAGATGCCATTGAGAGCGCAGAGCTTGTCCACGGTTAGGCCGACGCTATGGGCGATAGAATAGAGGGTATCGCCGTGCTTGACCTTATAAAACTGTGCTCTGGCGCCGTCGGTAGCCGGTTGTGCGGCAGCAGTGATAGACTTGGCGATTTCTTCCTCGGATGTTGTCTTGTGAGTATCGGCCAACCGGGTGTCGCCATCGCCATTCTCGTAGTGGTAGACATAGTAGTCTCCTGTCACGTCCTGATTGGGAAAATCAAAGAGTAGCTCCGGGTCGATCGCCTCACCCAGCAAGCGGGTTTCAAAGTGGAGATGTGAACCTGTAGAACGGCCTGTGCTGCCTCCCAGGCCAATAGGCTGACCTGACGTGACGACTTCGTTTTCAGCTACAAGCTGCTTGGAGAGATGTCCATATATGGTCTCGAGACCGTTGGGGTGGCGCAGTACTACGTAGTAGCCGAAGCCTCCGCGGTCGTAGCTCACGATGCGTGCCTTGCCGCTGAAGGCTGCGTAGATGGTGTCGCCGGTATAGACCTTGATATCGAGGCCGAAGTGCTTGCGTCTGAAGGCCGGGCGGTATCCGAAGTGCGACGTGATCTGACGGCTCGGCGTGGGCATGGTGAAGTTGCGCAGATCAATCTTAAAAGTAGCGGGCTTGGGTACCTCGCGGTAGGCGTTGACATGGTCGTGGGTCCAGTTGGGATAGAGGGAGGACACATATTGTGAAGTTTCCTGGCGGATGGCTCTCTCGAGCGACACAGAGTCTACTGTCTTGAGCTGACGGTCTATCGGCGCCTGGCGGGCCATGAGGTCCTGGGCTTGCCCCGACAGACACGTGCAAAGGCTTACGGCTGCTGTGAGCAGCACATTATATAGTGTATGACGCATAATCGTATGATGAGAGGGCGGAGATGTCCTCTTTTTTGATTGATAACGTTACAAATATAGCAAATATTGTGCAATCTACAAAGCAAATTGGCACCTTAACAACAGTTTTTAAGAAATCTCTGACCAATTTACATTTGTTTTACGCCTTTGGGCAAGCTGAGCCCATAGGACCTGATTTTGGGGTAAGTTCTTGTCGGGGTCACTCTTGACGACCTGCGTCGCCGCCTCTCTGGCCTCCTCGAGCAGATCGCTGTCCCTGATGACATTGGCCAGCTTGAGGTCAAAGACGATACCGCTCTGCTGCGTACCTTCCAGATCGCCGGGGCCACGAAGTTTGAGGTCTTCCTCTGCAATCTCGAAGCCGTCGGTCGAGTCCGTCATGATCTCGAGACGCTTGCGGGATGTATCAGAGAGTTTGTAGCCAGTGACAAGCAGACAATACGACTGTTTGGCACCACGACCTACCCTACCCCGCAGCTGGTGAAGCTGTGCGAGGCCGAAGCGGTTGGCATTTTCGATGACCATCACGCTTGCATTGGGCACGTCGACGCCCACTTCAATCACAGTCGTAGAGACGAGGATCTGGAGCTCGCCTCTCTTGAAGCGGTCCATGATTGCATTTTTCTCCTCGTCCTTCATTTTGCCGTGCATCTTGCCCACCCTCATCTCGGGGAAAAGTTCGCAGACGCGCTTGAAGCCTGCCTCCAAGTCTTTTAGGTCTGACTTCTCGCTCTCCTTGATCAACGGGTAGACGAAGTAAGCCTGACGCCCCTCCTCCAGCTCGTGTCTCACGAGATTGACCAGTTGTTCGGTCGAATTCTCATAGACATGACGCGTCTCTATGGCCTTGCGTCCCGGAGGAAGCTCGTCGATGACCGAGACGCTGAGGTCGCCGTACACTGTCATGGCCAGAGTGCGGGGGATAGGCGTGGCCGTCATCACCAGAACGTGGGGAGGGTTATCATTTTTGAGCCACAGTTTGGCACGCTGCTCGACGCCGAAGCGGTGCTGCTCGTCTATGACCGCGAGGCCCAGATTGCGAAAGACCACCGCGTCATAGAGAATCGCGTGCGTACCTATTATAATATGCACACCTCCGTCGGCGATGCCCTCGATGATATGCTGTCGACGCTTGCCCTGTATGGCACCCGTCAGCAGTTCGACGCGTATGCCGAGGTCGTGGAGCAGACGGCTCACGGTGGCGTAGTGTTGCTCCGCGAGGATTTCCGTTGGAGCCAAGAGGCAAGCCTGATAGCCGTTGTCCAGTGCGATGAGCATCGTCATCGTAGCCACGATCGTCTTGCCGCTGCCCACGTCGCCCTGGAGCAGACGATTCATCTGTATGCCGCTGCCCAGGTCGTGGCGGATCTCGCGTATGACGCGCTTCTGAGCACCCGTGAGCTCAAAGGGCAGGTTGTGATGGTAAAAGCCCAAGAACTTGTCGCCAATACGAGAGAAGACAAAGCCCTTGTAGCGGCGACTGCGCTGTGCAGCATAGTGGACAATGTCGAGCTGGACGTAGAAAAGTTCTTCAAACTTGAGTCTCCGCTGCGCCTCGGGCAGACGCTGCATGTTTTCGGGGGAGTGTATGACGTGCAGGGCCTCGTCAAGTCCCATCAAGTGGTGGCGGGTGATCAGATAGGGAGGCAATGTCTCGGCTATCTGTCCGTTTCCGAGGCGACTGAGCGCCGCCCCGATGATTTGCTCCATGACGTTGGACGTCAGCCCGACCGACCTCATCGGCTCCGTGATGCTATACACCGGGCGCAGCTTGGCATAAGACTGGAGATCGGCGGTCTGCGTGACCGACGTCATCTCGGGCTGTACGATATTGATCTCGTGGTTAAACACCGATGGCTTGCCAAAGATGAGATAGGGTCGGTCCAGTTGCAGATGACGTCGGATATAAGTCACGCCACCAAACCATACCAGTTTGACCACCCCCGTACCGTCGTCGCAGAGGGCCTCGAGGCGTCTCTTGCGGCCGCGGCCCTCCTCGTTGAACAACTTGATACGCGCCACCACTTGCACGGTGGCCATACCCTCCTGTAGCTCGTTTATCCGGTAGATGCGCGAGCGGTCGATGTACTTGTGGGGAAAATAGTACAGCAAGTCCTTGAGCGAACTGATGCCCAGCTCCTTGTTGAGTACCTTAGCTCTATGGGGCCCGACGCCCTTGAGGTACATCACGTCCTGTGAGAGTATGTCGTACATGAGTCAGTCTCCGTATCTGCGCAGCAGCACCTCTGCGAGCTCCATGTCCCGCGGAGTCGTGAGTTTGATATTGTCGCGCGAGCCTTCAACCAGATGGATAGGCTGTCCCATCTGTTCTACGACCGACGCATCGTCGGTGAAGCGCTCGCAGTAGGGTTGTCGGTAGGCGCGCTTGAGGAGCTGGAGGTCAAAGACCTGAGGCGTCTGGACCAAGTAGCAATCGTCACGGGGATAGAGGCGCGTGGAGCCATCCGCCTTACGCAATCTCACCGTCTCCACCGGAGTCACGGCGGGTATCAGAGCCCTTTTCTCTGCGACTTGATCAAAGAGTCGGCTTACCAACTCAGGCGTTACAAAGGGCCTCACGCCGTCGTGAACGCCCACGGCGCCCACAGCGTCATCGGGTATCAGACGGAGTCCGCTGGCCACCGAGGCAAAGCGTGTCTCGCCGCCTACGGCGATCTCATGGGGCAGAGAGTAGTCGTAGCGGTCGCAGAGCTGCCGCCAGTCATCGAGATGGTCGGCCGGCAACACGAGTATAAGACGTGCACTGGGGCGACATCGGCGGAGGCGGCTCAAGGTATGCATCAAGACAGGACGTCCGCCCAGCAGTCTGAACTGCTTAGGCACCTCGCCCCCCATGCGCCGTCCCTGTCCGCCGGCTACCACAATCAGATAGTCCATCGCCGCAAGTCTACTGTAAGCAGGCGAGGTAGCGCTTGATGGTCTCGTGGAGACCGAGATAGAGCGCATCGCATATCAAGGCGTGGCCGATGCTTACCTCGTCGAGCCAAGGAATCTGCTGGTGGAAGTACTGCAGATTCTCCAGGCTGAGGTCGTGACCCGCGTTGAGTCCTAGCCCCACGCGTCTGGCTTCCTCGGCCGCCTTGACGAAGGGGGCTATCGCCGCTTCGCGGTCAGCCTTGTAGCCCTCGGCATAGGAGGCCGTATAGAGCTCCACCCTGTCGCAGCCTGTACGGGCCGCATAGTCCACCATCTCGATGTCAGGGTCGACGAAGAGGGAAGTCCGTATGCCCGCCTGCTTAAATGTCGTCACGATGTCCGTCAGTTCGTCCAGATGAGCGCGGGTGTCCCATCCGTGATTGCTTGTCAGCTGGTCGGGAGCATCGGGTACAAGGGTCACCTGGGTAGGTTTGACCTCGCAGACGAGATTTGTGAAGCGGGGGATTGGGTTGCCCTCGATATTAAACTCGGTACGCAGAGCCGGCTTGAGGTCCCTGACATCCTGGTAGCGTATGTGGCGCTCATCGGGACGCGGGTGTACCGTGATGCCTTGGGCGCCAAACATCTCGCAGTCGAGTGCCACGTGGAGCACATTGGGATTGTCGCCGCCACGTGCGTTGCGGAGGGTAGCAACCTTGTTGATATTGACACTAAGTCTGGTCATAAGCTGTCAGATTTGAATATTGTACAAAGGGCAGAGTGATTGTTTCTAGTACAAAAAGCGGCCGGAATGCTTTCAAATTCGGCCAAGTTGCACTACCTTTGCCTTAATTAATTGCAAATTTACGATTTTATCACTCAAGTATTGCCCTAAGGACAATTAAAAAAGTTGTCATGCACAGTACATCGCCCAAATTTGCCATCTTCGGCAACACCTATCAGGTTGAGAAGTCTGCCAGCCTCATCAAGCTCCTGGTCACACTGCAGAGTTTCTCGGCGCGTATTGCCATCGAGGAGACCTTCTATGATTTCATCCGTGACACGCTGCCTCTGACCTTCGCCCCCGACGAGACCATCCGTACCACAGACTTCACCGCCAACTTTGTGATCAGTCTGGGAGGCGACGGAACCTTTCTCAAGTCGGCTGCCTATGTCGGCAGCAAGGGTATCCCCATCATAGGTATCAATACCGGTCACCTCGGATTTCTGGCCGATGTCGCCCCTGGTGAGATCGAGGAGGTCATAGACGGCCTCTTCAAGGGCCGATATACCATTGAGCGGCGCAGCGTGCTCCGCGTTACTGTACCCCACAAGCGTCTCTCTGTCTACCCCTGCGCACTCAATGAGGTCGCCATCCTCAAGCATGACAATTCGTCCATGATCAATATCCGTGCCTACGTCGACTCCAACTATCTCAATACCTACAAGGCCGACGGACTCCTCGTCACCACGCCCACAGGCTCCACAGGATACAATCTGAGTGCCGGCGGCCCCATCGTAGCCCCCAACTCGCGCTCCATTGTGCTCTCTCCTGTAGCCGCCCACAGCCTCAATGTGCGTCCCATTGTGCTCAATGACGACTGCACCATCAAGCTTGAGACCGACAGCCGCAACCATAGCTACCTTATCTCCATAGCCGGACGCAGCCAGAGCCTGCCCGAGGGAGCCACACTCACCATCCGCAAGGCCCCCTACTCCATCTACGTCGTCAAGAAGCCCAACAGCCAGTACTTTGACACACTGCGCAACAAGCTCATGTGGGGTGCTGACAAGCGTCTCTAGCCCCTGCTCCTGTTCCGGCTGCATTCTCATATCATCCTCTGCCCCACACTATGCCCCGCCACCGATACCACATCCCCTATACCAAGCCTACCCGCGCCATCATCCGCTGGATATGGGGCGAGCTGCGCGACAACCGACGCCAAGCCCTGCTCAATATGGTACTGGGTGTCGCCATGGTACTGCTGGACCTTGTCTTCGTATGGGGCACCAAGCTTGCTATCGATACCGCCACGGGGCAGGCCCATGGCGCATCGCTGGCTGTCGTCTCGGCCCTGCTTGTCGCCATCATCCTCTGCCAGATAGCGATTGGTTTTGCCAGCAAGTGGGTCCACGCCCTTCTGGGTGTCAAGGCGCTCAATGGGATGCAGCGCAAGGTCTTCGGCCACATGATGCAGTCGGAATGGAACGGCCTCGACCGGTATCACACCGGTGACGTGCTCAACCGCATCGAGAAAGACGCCACCCAAGTCATCAACTTCGTCACCGAGAGCCTACCCTCGCTAGTCACCGTCGTGGTCCAGTTTTGCGGCGCCTTCATCTTTCTCTTTCTGATGGACCATATGCTCGCCTTGGCCATCGTCATCCTGCTCCCCACCTTCATCCTCATCAGCAAGATGTACATCCGTAAGATGCGCAGTCTCAGCCGCGAGGTAAGGCAGAGCGACAGCCGCATCCAGAGCCTTGTGCAGGAGAGTATCCAGCATCGTACTGTCATCAAGACGCTTCAGCGCACCGAGTCCCTGCTCAGCCGTCTCTACCTCGTACAGGAGACCATGCGCAATCAGGTCAAGTCGCGTACTAAGTACTCCGCCGTCTCGTCTACCATCATGAATATCGGTTTTGCAACCGGTTATCTCTTCACCTTCATCTGGGGCACTTACCGCCTCGAGGCTGGCGCCATCACCTACGGCGCACTGATGGCCTTCATCCAGCTCGTCGGCCAAATACAAGGTCCTGCCCGCAGCCTTACAAGCTATATCCCCGTCTTCATCAATACCTTCACCTCAGCGGAGCGCGTGATGGAGCTCGAGGAAATTCCGCGCGAGACCGTAGACCAGACGCCCGAACTCACCGCGCCCTTGGGACTGCGCCTCAGCGACGTGAGCTACAGCTACCGCCCGACCGACGGCGGCGATTCCGCTCCCACTACTGTCGTCAGCCACTTGAGCTACGACTTCCAGCCCGGCACTGTGACCGCCGTCATGGGCCCCACAGGCGTCGGCAAGACCACTCTCATACGCCTCATGCTAGCCCTTGTACACCCCGAGGCAGGCCATGTCAATCTCTACGACGCCACACGCAGCGTCGAGGTCTCCCCTGCCACGCGTGCCTACTTCGCCTACGTGCCCCAAGGCAACACCCTGCTTAGCGGCACTATCCGCGACAATCTACTGCTCGGCGACCCCAAGGCCACGGAGGAGCAGATGAAGCAGGCTCTCCAAATGGCGGCAGCCGACTTCGTCACCGAACTGCCACAGGGTCTCGACACCCTCTGCGGCGAACAGGGTTACGGGCTCTCCGAGGGCCAGGCGCAGCGTATCTGTATCGCCCGCACTCTCCTGCGTCCCTGTCCCATTCTCCTGCTCGACGAGGCCACGTCTGCCCTCGACATCACCACCGAGCAGCAAGTGCTCCAGCGCATTGCCGCCCAGTCCGACGGCAAGACTGTCATCGTCATCTCCCATCGAGAAGCCATACTCGACTACACTACCCACATCCTGCGTCTCGGCTGACCGTTCTCCCCCAGCCTCCGCCACAGCCCGTCAGCAGCCCGACGCCGAGAGTCCGGGACAAGGTCCGACCTTGTCGCGACTACATCCGACCTAGTTAAAACTACATCGGACCTTGTATCAACTACATTCCACCTTGTCTTCCACCATGCCCGCCCCTTCGTCTTGCATCTTCGCATATGCGGCCGGAGTCAGCCTCGCAGCGGGGACCTGGTCCGGCTGTCTGCCCCACGCCTCCGTACCGCCGCTCCCCTACGCCCGCCCGTCCGGGGCGACATGGGCTCGACGGACGCCATTATCGTCCGCCCCCACGGAGGGACCCTGAGAGTTGCCGCGCCCAGGCGCCCCGCCAGGGTGGAGCCCGCGGGATGGCCGACACCAGGCAGCGTCCGCCAGGCGACAAAAGGCCTTGAAGCAGGCCGTATGTCCGATATTATTCGTATTTTTGCCCTGCGGTGTCCTCCAGAGGCCCCCCTGTCCTCATGCCACCTCCGGCGATCCCATTCTCCCCGCCTGCGCAACAAGGCGTCACGACGGCCCTGCGCGGCAATCGCCCGTCCGCGCCACGAGGCGTGCCGGCTATCCATTTCCCAACACACATCCCATGACCACCCTATCCGACACCACCCCCTCCATCCTCCCGCCCACAGCCGCGCAGCCGGCCAAGAAGCGTCTCCCGTACATAGACACAGCCAAGGGCATCCTCATGATCTGCCTGCTTTACGGCCACATGCACATATACGCCGAGATGGTGGGCTACCACAACGAGGGCATGAAGCTCATGCAACAGCTCGTGCCTCTGTATGCCTCCTTTTTCATGCAGACCTTCTTTGTCATCACCGGCTATTGCTCCACATTCCGCATCGGCCTCAAGCCCTATGTGTGGAAGAACGCCAAGACCCTTATCCTGCCGGCCGTGGTCCTGGGCATCGTGGGAAGCGTCTGCGACCTGCCCTTCGATGGAGTCAAGCCGCCGAAGGAGCTCCTCACCGGCCTGCGCTCCTGGCTGGTCGACAAGGGGCCGTGGTTTGTCTTCGCACTCTTTTGGGCGAAGCTCGCGTACTGGTTTGTCGGCAAGCTGCGCGGCGTGCCGCAGATCCTCATCCTGGCCACGCTGTATCTCGCGGGGATTGCGCTGGAGCGGTATACCGACTATCCCAACTACCTGTACCATCGGCACGCCATGGTCATGCTTCCCTATCTGGCCCTGGGCGCTTGGCTCAAGGACAAGGCCCCGCGCGTGGAGAGATACCTCGGGCCCGCGGCCCTGTTTTTTGTCCTCTCCATCAGCCTGCAGTGGGTGCTCTGGATCAACCATCTGTCCTTCATCCCCGTACAGGACTACTATATCAGCCTATCCCTGAAGTCCTTTCCTCTCCACATCGTCAACGCGCTGAGCGGTACGGCCTTTGTCATCTATATCTCCAAGCACGTCGGCAACCACAGGCTTCTCCTCACCATGGGATACGGAAGCCTCTTCGTCTACCTCTTTGACGAGCCAGTGCAAAGGCTTGCCGCGCTGATCGTCTTCGGCACCGGCATCTCTGGGTCTACAACCGTCATGCTGCTGACCGACCTTGCAGCGTGGATCGTCAGCGTCATCATCTTCTACCCGCTCATCAAGATCGTCTACCGCTACAAATGGTTGTCGTGGATGGTAGGCAAATGGTAAGTTACTCCGCCCTGTCTACTGAGTTCCGCAGCCCGATTGCCGACGAGGGCGGTATGGCGCGCGACGGTCTCACTTCGCAACGTCCATTGTACCGCTGGCAGGCGGAAGAGCGGAGTTGTGCCATCTGCCAAGGGCAGGAAGAGCACAAAAAATTGACCTTTTTGCATTGCTCTCCGACCAACTTGAGCTAACTTTGCACATATGAAAATATACAATGCTATTGAAGCCAAGCGCCTGGAGGCCTACGTCACCGAGCACGACGGCATCAAGCCCATCGAAATCGTAGAACAGGCTGCCAAGACACTCTACGAAGAAATACAGCGTCTTGTAGAAATCAGCCAGTCTGTCAAGGTCTTTGCCGGACCCAACTACAATGGTTGCATCTCCCTGGCCCTGGCCCGCTACATGTCCAAGGGTGGCTACGGCGTCGAAGTCTATCTCTTCAATACCGCCGGGCAGCTCAGCCCGGAGTGCCAGACCAATCGCGACCGCCTCGTACAGGGCGCACCCCAAGCCGTCTTTCACGAGATTACCCAGAAGTTTGAGCTCCCTCATCTCACTGAGGACGATGTCGTCATTGACGGTCTCTTCGGCATCGGCCTCTCAGAGCCGCTGACAAGCAGTTTTGCCCTGCTCGTCAAGTTTATCAACAATAGCCCCTCCCGTACCATCTCCGTCGATATCCCGTCGGGACTGATGGCCGAGGACAATACGCAGACGCTGGGTAGCCCCATCATCCGCGCCGACTACACCCTGTCGCTGCAGGGCGTCAAGCCCGCTTTTCTCATGGCCGACTGCCAGCCCTACATCGGCAAGTGCAAGATACTCGACCTCGGCATTGACAGCCTGCCCGACGATACGCCCGCGCTCTATACCCTCGACGAGGAGTATGAGATGCAGCTGCTGCTCAAGCCCCGCGATCCTTTTGGCAATAAAGGCACATTTGGTCACGCGCTCCTCATCGCCGGTAGCTACGGCATGGCAGGTGCCGCCGTCATCGCCGCGCGCGCAGCCATGGGATCTGGCATTGGCAAACTCACAGTCCATACCCCGTCGCTCAACAATACGATCCTGCAGACCGCCGTCATGGAGGCCATCATACACAATGACGACGACAACTTCCGCTTCACCACCCCCGAGCCTACCGACGCCTACGACGCAGTAGCCATAGGCCCCGGACTCGGCACCAAGCAGGAGACGGCCGTTGCCTTTATGGAACAAATCAGCCACACCGTCAAGCCTCTAATCATCGACGCCGACGGCCTCAATATCCTCTCCGAGCACCGCGGCTGGATACAGCAGATCCCCAAGGATACGATTCTCACCCCGCATCCCAAGGAATTTGCCCGTCTCTTTGGTCAAAGCACCAATGATTTTGACATGATCAATCAGGCACGCGAGCAAGCCCGTCACCAGCAGATCTACATCGTGCTCAAGGGCCACTATACCGCCATCTGCGCTCCCTCGGGTCACGTCTACTTCAATACTACCGGCAACTCAGGCATGGCTTCCGCAGGCACCGGCGATGCTCTGACCGGCATACTTCTCTCCCTGCTTGCCCAGGGCTACACGCCTCTAGACGCCTGCCGTCTGGGATGCTATCTCCACGGCCTCGCAGGCGACCTCGCCGCCGACGAGCTCTCAGAGGAGGGCATGACAGTCAGGGACCTTGTCCACTACCTCCCATACGCCATCAAGCAGCTCAAAAACGCATAATACCATATCCATGAAGCGAACACTTCTGTCCCTCCTCGCCCTCGCCAGCCTGAGCCTCGCCAGCGCTCAGACCAGCGTACTCCCCTACACTCCGGGCATTCATCAGGAGGGCATCACTTACTATCTTCCCAAGACCGCACTCAGCATCACCCTCACAGCCACCCGCACGACCAAACGCCCGGGTGACTTCCACCAGTATGCAGCCCGCTATCTCCGTCTGCCCGATGTCACCGCACAGGAGGAGACTACGTGGACCCTCGACCGCGTCCAAGTGACTCCTTACGGCCTTCCCGACACCGCCAAGGTCTATACCGTACAGCTCCGCAAAGGCACTCTCGCCCCGCTAGCCACACTCACCAAGAGCGGGCTCTTGCTCTCCATCAATGACAAGAGCGACGAAGAGCCTCTACCTGCCGACCCTGGCATTGACAAGATTGAGAAGTCCAAGCTCAATCCCCGCGACTACATGTCTCAGGAGATTCTCATGGCCGGCAGCAACGCCAAGATGGCCGAGCTTACCGCAGCTGAGATCTACGACATACGCGACAGTCGCAGCCAGCTCTCCAAGGGGCAAGCTGACAATATGCCCAAGGACGGCGAACAGCTCAAGCTCATGATTCAACAGCTCGACACGCAGGAGGAGGCTCTTCTCCAGCTCTTCAAGGGCACCGTCGAGCGCGAGACCAAGTCGTACACCTTTACCCTCATTCCCGCTAAAAGCGAGCGTAAGGTCATCCTCTGCCGCTTCAGCGACCAGTTTGGCCCTGTCGACAAGGACAATCTCGCCGGCGAACCCGTCTACATTGACATCGTAGACCAGAAAAGCGTACCCTCAGAGCAGCCCGGCGGCAAGAAGAAAAAATTGGACGAGCAAGCAGTAAGGTACAATGTGCCTAGCGATGCCGATATACGCGTCTACACTCGCGAGAACAAACTGGCACAGCTCACTACTCCGGTCGCACAGTTTGGACATGTCGAAATCCTCAGCAGCGATCTTTTCAACAAGCGCACTTCTACCAAGGTGTACTTCTACCAGACGACCGGCGGCATCAAGCAGATCGTCGACGATGCGCAGGGCAAGTAGCTATACATTATATTATAGATAATCCTGCATCCCGCTTTGCATCTCCCATATCCTGTCCGCTATGAAGCACATCATGTACAAGACCCAAGGCACCTGTTCCCAGTATATTGACCTCGAGGCTGACGATGACCAAGTCATCACACGCCTCAATGTCATCGGCGGCTGCAATGGCAATCTCCAAGGCATTGCCGCCCTCGTCAAGGGGATGAAGCTCGAGGACGCCCGCCAGCGTCTCCAGGGCATCACCTGCGGATTTAAGCCCACGAGTTGTCCTGACCAGATCAGTATCGCCATTGGCCAGCTGCAGCAGATGTATTAACTCCAAGCTGTTTTTTCTCTATACCCAGAGCCCCGCAACACTTCCGCCGCGGGGCTCTGGGCCTTTTGTAGCCTCCCCTTGCTCTCCAGCGCGAACCTGCTCCGCACCCACGCCAGTTATCTCACACAAGAGTCCGCTTTCCCCCTAGAAGTCGCCACACTTCTCCACAGCCTTCCCATGCTGCCAGTTTCCAGGCCCCGTCTCCGACTTCCGCAGTCCATTCTGCTGCATCGGCTAAGGGCAGGATGTAAAACAGGAACGCGGGAATGGATATACGAGAAGGAAACTCTCTGTTGACTGAGGGAAAATCGTATAGCGAGATAGTATAGCCCAATAGTGGCAACGTGAGATTGCACGGCCGCCAGCCGAGGGCAGGCAATAGCAGCGTGAGCCTTCAGTGTGAGGAGGGCTGCCACAAGACAAAGAGCCGTGCCTACCCGCAGGAGGGTAGGCACGGCCCCTGATAGGCTGAGACCTGGATTAGTCGAGGTTGGCCAGCTTGTTGTCGCTGCCCAGCACGTCGGTAATCTTGTGCTTGTATAGCTGCTCCATGTACTCGCGAGCCTTACCGCAGTACTGACGAGGATCAAAGTACTCGGGATGCTCAGCAAGCGTCTCGCGGACACCGGCGGTGAAGGCCAGACGGGAGTCAGAGTCAATATTGATCTTGCAGACAGCACTCTTGGCAGCCTTACGCAGCTGATCCTCGGGGATACCTACAGCATTGGGCAGTTTGCCACCGTAGTGGTTGATGATGTCCACATACTCCTGAGGTACAGAGCTTGATCCGTGAAGTACGATGGGGAAGCCGGGGAGTTTCTCCATGACAGCGTCCAATACGTCAAATGCCAATGGAGGAGGAATCAGACGGCCCGTCTTCGGGTCGCGTGTGCACTGCTCGGGCTTAAACTTGTAAGCGCCGTGGCTTGTACCGATAGAGATAGCGAGGCTGTCAACACCGCTGCGAGTAGCAAAGTCTACGACTTCCTCGGGCTTGGTGTAGTGAGACTCTTCAGACTTAACCTCATCCTCTACACCAGCGAGCACACCCAGCTCACCCTCAACGGTTACGTCAAACTGGTGGGCGTAGTCTACTACCTTCTTGGTGAGGGCGATATTCTCCTCGTAGGGCAGTGCGCTACCGTCAATCATAACAGAGCTGAAGCCGAAGTCTACGCAGCTCTTGCAGAGCTCGAAACTGTCACCGTGGTCGAGGTGAAGGACGATTTCGGGGTGATTGCAACCCAGTTCCTTGGCATACTGTACAGCGCCCTCGGCAAGGTAGCGCAGCAGTGTCTGGTTGGCATACTTGCGGGCACCCTTGGATACCTGCAGGATAACCGGGCTCTTCAGATCAGAAGAAGCCTTGATGATAGCCTGAAGCTGCTCCAGATTGTTGAAGTTGAATGCCGGAACAGCCCAGCCGCCGTTGATGGCTCTCTTAAACATAGCTCTCGTGTTTACGAGGCCTAATTTTTTGTAATCTACTGCCATAATGTTGTGATTATTTGAGTTATTGAGTATTCCACATGCAAAGATATAAAAATACATCTCAACTCGCCATCCAGGGACAAGTCTTTTTTAGGTAGATTCTCTTAAATCTTGTTTAACCTTAAGCCCTTAGCCGTCCATTTGCCTATTCCACTTGTCAGATTGCCTCTCTGGCTCCTCAGCAGTCCATCGGCAAAGCCCATTTTCCCTTCCAGCGCAGGCGGCACCGCAATCGGTCCGTCCCATATCTGCCATGCCCGGCCGTCCGACACCTGCCACTGCTCCCGTTTCCCCTGAGACCAGGTGCCGGAGGGCAGGTAGGGGCGATAGCGGCAATGGGCAAATAAAAAAGGGCGCCTCGCAGCATGGGATTGCCCAAAAGTACGTATATTTGCAGCAAAGCTACTCAATAGAGAACAGCAGAAAACAATACACACCGCCTATGTTACTTTCCATGACGGGCTATGGCAAAGCCGAGGCCATAGTCGGCGACCGCAAGATCCACGTTGAGATCAAGTCGCTCAATAGCAAGAATATCGACATCACTACTCATATCGCCACCACCTACTTTGCCAAGGACTTGGAGATACGCGGCTATCTCACCAAGCGGCTCTCACGCGGCAAAGTCGACTTCAATTTGTGGACAGAGTCCGTCTCCGGCGCCCAGGCAGCGGGTATCAATACTGAAACGGTCGGAGCCTACGTCGACCAGATCAAGTCCATCAGCAGCCAGCTCCATATCGACGAGCCCCACGACTGGTGGAGCGTCATCAGCCAGCTCCCCGGCATCACCCAGCAAGCCCCCGCCGAGGAGGTCAGCGACGAGGAGTGGAAGCAGGTCTCCGACATCATCACTCAGGCCACCGACCGCCTCATCGACTTCCGCAAGCAGGAGGGCGCAGCCGTCAGACTCAAGTTTGACACCAGCATCGACGCCATCGCCCAGCTGCTTGCAGAGGTCGCCCCCTACGAGAAGGCGCGCATCGAGCGCATCCGCGGTGAAATCGTCGCCGGCCTCAAGCAGCTCGACGGCGTGGACTACGACCACAACCGCCTTGAGCAAGAGATGATCTACTATATTGAGAAGCTCGACATCAATGAGGAGAAGCAGCGCCTCGCCAACCATCTCAGATACTTCCGCCAGACTATGGACGGTGATCCGGGTCAGGGCAAGAAGCTCGGATTTATCTCCCAGGAGATGGGACGCGAGATCAATACCCTCGGCAGCAAGAGCAACCAGGCTGACATGCAAAACCTCGTCGTTAAGATGAAAGACCAACTCGAGCAGATCAAGGAGCAGGTACTCAACGTGCTCTAGCCTCATTCTCCCTTATCCACGTCTCCCCTAACCTCCCATCCTATGCAAACAGGCAAGATTCTCGTCTTTTCCGCCCCCAGTGGCAGCGGCAAGACCACCCTCGTCCATTACCTTATGTCCCAAGTGCCCGGACTTCACTTCTCCATCAGCGCTACAAGCCGCAGTCCCCGTCCCGGCGAGGTAGACGGACGTGACTACTACTTCCTCTCTCCCGACGAGTTCCGTCGCCGCATCGCCGCAGGCGATTTCATCGAGCATGAGGAGGTTTATCACGACAAGTACTACGGCACTCTGCGCAGCGAGGTAGACCGCCATTTGGAGGCAGGCCACAATGTCGTGCTCGACATCGACGTCAAAGGGGCGCTCAACGTCAAGCGCATCTACGGACAGCAGGCGCTGCTCGTCTTCATCCAGCCACCCAGCATCGAGGCCCTGCGCGAGCGTCTCATCCACCGCGGTACCGACAGTCTCGAGGTCATCGCCGACCGCGTCGGCAAGGCCTCCTACGAGATGACCTTCGCTCCGCAGTTTGACCAGATTGTCATCAATGACAAGCTGGAGCAGGCCCAGAGCGACATCGTCCGCGTCGTCACCACTTTTCTCCGGTCATAGCCGGCCCGCCGTCACTTCATCCATGATACGCACCGGTATCTTCGGCGGCTCCTTCAACCCCATCCATCTCGGCCACACGGCCATCGCTGACGCAGTGGTCGCCAGCGGGCTCGTGGACGAACTCTGGCTCATGGTCTCGCCGCAAAATCCGCTCAAGCGCGACCGCCGTCTCCTCGACGACCGACTTCGTCTCCGTCTCGCCCGTCTCGCCGTCGAAGGCCATGAGGGGCTCAGTGTCTGCGACCTCGAGTACGAGCTCCCACGTCCATCCTATATGGTCCACACCCTTGAGGAGCTCTGCCGCAGATGGCCTGACCGTCTGTTTAGTCTCGTCATCGGGGCGGACAACTGGCTTCACTTCGACCACTGGTACCGTCACGACCTCATCCTCGCCCGACACGGCATCATCGTCTACCCCCGTGAGGGCTACCCCATCCGTCCCGATAGGTTGCCCACAGGCGTCACCTATCTCGACATGCCGCTCTACCCCGTCAGTTCCACGCAAATACGCCAAGCCCTCCGCGATGGCCAAGACTGTTCCCGCTGGCTTGATCCGCGCGTTGAGACCGCGCTCCGCGAAGCCCTCAGCAAGGGAGAAACCGACCTCGGCCAGTGATTTCCACGGCCGGAGCTCATCAGCTCCGATGAGATAATAAAGCTCCGATTTGCTTATTCAAAATACGGATAGGTCAGACCTGTTTTCCTCTAAGTCTGACCAAGTTTGCGTATAGTCCGCCCCTGTCTGAAAGAAGTTCCGCCTCGTCCAAGTGAATTGGGTGGAAATTGGCAGAGGCAGGCCGTTCGTTGGGCCCATCGCAAAACAAATTGTTACAGAAGCGGCACTTTTCCGACAGCTGCGGCAGGGGAACTCTCCGCATGAGGAAATTTCTCCTCAACATTCGGTGAACAGCCTTATAGAAAGGTAATACAGCTCGTCGTCATGCTCCTGAAAGTCGGTCACCATGGGTCCAGAGGCTTTCAGTTCGGTCCGGTCGGCCTCAACGTACCGCCCATGCTCTTGACCGTCGCCCCACCTTCTTCATCCGGAGACTTGGCAACTTGACGGCATGCCTTGAATACGACCTCCAAGAGGAAATACTCCGTCTGCATACGGTCTCTGTCTCCGAAAATGCCCCAAAGCATTCGGCAGCCCCTCAATTTTTAGGTCACCCATCAGTTTTATATAATAAATTCCGAACTCTGCCTGAAACAGGTGCCGATGTAGAGATGACAAGTCGCCTTGTAAGCGCTACAAGGTCAGATGTAGTTTAAACTAGGTCGGACTTAGTTTAAACTAGAAGGCGAGTTGTTGTCGTCTGATAACCAGCTAGTTACAAGAAGGTTGAGTATTATTTACAATTCATTGGCTTCCAGGGAGTTACAAAGGCATTTTGAGCGAATTTTCATTTCCTGCGCTCGGACGCCAGTTGGGAACTGCGTCCCGCATTTTTATATAAAAAAATTATTTTGTCTCTTTCGGCAGAGTTCTGATGAGACAAGCTGCCGGCATCTATAGGCATAGTTCGCGCAGGGAGGCTATCCATGAAGCAAGCGAAGGCCTCCGGCACCAAAGGAACGCGGAAAGAGGAAGTCAGGGCGCCATTCACCCCACGCTGCTGGATTGGTCGCTTAGAGAACGTCCGTGCCGAGTATATTCGTAGTCGCCTGCTCCCTGCTTACCGGCCGCCCGTGACGAGTTGAGATTGGGCAGAGACGGCCAATGATGAGGTCTGATGGTCAGGATAGGCGCCTGACAATTGATAGCCCGTCACCTCGCGTATGCCGCAGACGCCGAAGTAGGTCTCAAGCCGGCCTCTGATGATGACGCGGGTGTGCCACAGAGCGGGATGGTCGGAGAGGCTGAGCGCCGAGCGGGCCTTGGTGCCCGAGGCCAGCCGCACAGGGAGCACATAGTCCGTACGTGTCTCGTCAGGACGGTCAGCCAGCAACAGATTGGTCGATCTCTCGAAGGGCGGTCCAAACCGTGCCTGGGCCGTAAGGTTTGTGCCCGCCACATCGCCCACGATATATGCGCTCAGCTTGACTGGCTGGTCGCTCCCAGCGGCATAGAGGAGCTGCGCCTGAGCCACAGTGATGCCTGCCGTGTCCGTACAAACCACAGTTGTATCAGTACCCGTGGTCCCTCCGGACTTGTCCGGCAGTTCGTCGGTGAAGTTTTGCTTCTGACACGAGGCGACCAGCAGGAGCAGAAACAGGTAGTACAGGAGTCGGGAAAGCTTCATCTCTCTACACATCGGTTTGTGCAAAGATACAAAACTCACTCCGGAGTCGCGCACCGAGATGCTAAAAAACGCGCGCAGTACTCGATAATTGTGTTGATTTGACTACTTTTGTACGACATTAAGGCTATAGAGATGAAGATCATTGTTGTAGGAGAATCGGAGGGCATAGACAATAAATTGGGCTGTCCCGCGTTTTATATCAAGCCGGACTCTGCGCTGGTCAAAGGCGGCAAGCCCTTCTTCGTACCCGACGGCACGTCGCGCTGCGAGGCCCGCTACCACTGGGTAGCACGTGTGAGCCGCCTGGGCAAGAGCATTGCCCGCCGCTGGGCCGACCGCTACTACGACGCGCTGACGCTGGGCGTCACCTTCACGGCACAGGACATCGCCACCCGGCTGCAGGACCACCGCGAGCCCTGGGCGCTCGCCACGGCAGCCGACAACAGTGCCGCCATCGGCGAGATGGTCGAAGCCGACCGCCTGCGCCTGATGACAAGCCCAGCTGTCTGCACGCTCAATGGCAAGGCTGTGGCAACGGCATCTCTGGAAGGTCTGCGCGACCGCGTGGCCGACGTGATTGCCCGTCTTAGCCTGCTGATGACCCTGCGTCAAGGCGACCTCATCTACCTCGGTCCGCTGACTGCGGGGCTGCCCGTCAAGCCCGACGACCATCTGGCTGCCACAATAGGCGACGCCCGACTGCTCGCCTTTAATGTGAAATAAATGATATGAAGCATCTGCTCCGATATATCGCGATTGGGATACTCTGGGCCCTGTTGCCGTCTTCACCGGCCGGGGCCGCAGGGCATGTACGCGTGACCCGTATCTTTGACGTGGCCAATTCCGACACGACCTTTACGACCATCTCATGGCCAGATGGGACGCTGACCGAAGTACCCCGCGAGCAGCTGGTCTACAGAGTAGGTCCTGACTACGCCGCCAGCCGCCTGACTGTGCGCATGACCTATCCCGAGTATACGGAGGTCTCGGCTAGCGACAAGCGGGTGCTCCGCCGTCTGGGCTACATGCCGGTTGACTCAATACAGTATGAGACAGAGATGGGCGTATCGCGCAAGGAGGGAATCCTGCACGTCGGTTTTGTCCCCATCATCCGCCGCGGCAACAAGTGGATGCGCCTTACGAGCGCCAAATTCTGCGTAGAGCGTCGCGACAATATCGGAAGCCTCTCGCTGCAACAGGCCTCCTCGACCACACAGCGCTACGCCGCTCACAGCGTACTGGCTTCGGGCCGATGGCTCAAGGTGAGGGTGAGCCAGGAGGGCGTCTACGCGTTGACCTCCAGCCTGCTCTCTGCCTACGGCATGTCTGATCTGTCAAGGGTCAAGGTCTATGGCTACGGCGGCAGGCCCGAGAATGACGTAATCAGCTACGGCACCCGCGACGGCGACTACGACGACCTCGAGGAGATACCGCTGTACCGCAGGAGCGGAGACGTGCTCTTCTACGCCGAAGGAACGCGCCGCTGGTCGTCCTGGACGTACTCTGACGGTGTGCCGGTGGCGACTTACACCAACAATCCCTACTCCCGATACTCCTACTACTTCATCACGCAGGGCGACAGCGCGATGACGATGGAGACAGACTCCTCCGCTGTCACGCCACTCGACACGCTGACCTCTTTTCCAGAGCATGTAGTGATCGACAATGACGAGTATAGCTGGTACACGAGCGGACGCAATCTCTACGAGAACTACAACTACGGTGAGTCGGGCGCCACACGCAACTACACGATGGCCACTCCAGGCTGCGACAACTCGAGCAGCTGTCGCGTGAGCATCAATTTTACCGCCTTCTCCTCATCCGTCACACGTGCTTCTCTGAGCCTCAACGGCAAAGAGCTGGGGTCCTTCAATCTGAGGGCCTCGGGCGAATACGACCACGCGATAGCAGCAACACGACGCTACACCGTGACCGGTCTGCAACCCAGCAATACGCTCACCGTGCAGTCCACGAGCGGACACGACGCCCGCCTCGACAATCTGGAAATACTCTACATGCGGAAGATGGCGATGACAGGCAATGTGATGCCCTTCAGCCACTACTCCACAAGCGCTTCTCTCTGCCAGATGACAGGATCCAGCAGCAATACCCAGATATGGCGCATCGGCACTCCGGGACACCCCATGCAGCGCATCCCCACGACCCTAAGCGGAAGCCGTCTGCAATTTGCCTTGGCGGACCCCAGCCAGCGCTACGTCGCGGTCAACGTCGCAGCCAACTACTCCACGCCGCAGATTGTCGGCGAAATCTACAATCAAGACCTCCACGCCGACTCAGCCGCCGACATGGTCATCATCATCCCCGAGAGCGGCAAACTGGAAGCTCAGGCCCAGCGGCTCGCAAACTACCACAAAGAGCATGACGGACTGCGCGTGAGGGTAGTCAGCGCAGACTATATATACAATGAGTTCTCATCGGGTACCCCCGACGCGGGAGCCTACCGCCGCTACCTCAAGATGCTCTACGACCGGGCGGCGACGGTCTCCGACATGCCCCGATACCTGCTGCTCATGGGCGCTTGTGTATGGGACAACCGCATGATTACCTCCGAGACATCGGGACTTGATCCCGCCGACTACCTGCTCTGCTACGAGTCAGCCGCCTCGCTCAACGAGGTGGATAGCTACGTGACCGACGACTACTTTGGTCTGCTCGATGACGGCGAGGGAAGCAATATCCTGCGCGAGTCCATCGATCTCGGCATCGGCAGACTGCCCGTGACGACCGCCGACGAGGCCAAAATCATCGTCGACAAGATCATCGCTTACGCCGACAACACGACTGCAGGCGCCTGGCAAAATGATATCTATATGCTCGCCGACGACGGTGATGCCAACGAGCACATGAACGATGAGGATGAATCGGCCACAATGCTTGAGCAGCGCTATCCTGAGATGCATGTCAAGCGCATCTACTGGGATGCCTACCCGCGCGTCAGCACAGCTACAGGCCAGACTTACCCGGAGGCTGCCGCCGATATCAAAAACGCTATGAACAAGGGCGCGCTCATCGTCAACTACTCCGGCCATGGCAACCCCACCCAAGTATCCCACGAGCGCGTACTCGAGCTGGCCGACTTTGAGGCCTTCTCCTCCGCCCGCGTCCCCCTGTGGGTCGTGGCCTCATGCGAGATCACGCCTTACGACATGCTCGAAGAGACCATCGGCGAAAGCGCCCTGCTCAATCCCAAAGGAGCCGCCATCGCCTTCTACAGCGCTGCCCGCGCCGTCTACTCCAACTACAACAGTATGCTCAACCGCTACTTCATGTACTACGTACTGGGCCAGGACGACACGGGACGCCGCTACACACTCGGCGACGCCGCAATGATGACCAAGGTCAACCTGGTAAGCAACACGGCATTTGGCACGCAAAAGGACTATAGCTACAACAAAGTGAAATATGCACTCATAGGTGACCCCGCCCTCACCCTGTGGCGTCCCACCTACCGGGTCGTAGTCGACAGCATCAATAGCAAGAGCCTCAGCGCGGGCTCTGTGCCCCAGCTCAAGGCGGGCAGCGTAGCTACTGTCTCGGGCCATATCGAGGATGCTCAGGGCACAGCGCTGCCAGACTTCTCCGGCACCATATCACTCACGCTCTACGACAGCCAGGACACCATCACGTGCCGCAACAATGACGGCTCAGCCGACGACCCCTTCGTCTACGCCGAATACACCAAGACACTCTACTCCGGCAGTGACTCCGTAAGGGCCGGCAGGTACCGGGCTCAGATACCCGTGCCCCTTGACATCAAGTACACAGGCCTTAATGGACGCCTCAACCTCTACGCTGTCAACGCCCAAAAGACAATCACGGCCAACGGCAACACGTACTCCTTCACCGTAGGCGGCACGACGCCCGACGCTACCGCCGACAGCCTCGGTCCCAGCATCTATCTCTATCTCAACAACCCCGATTTCCAGGACGGAGGTACCGTCAACAGCACGCCTTACTTCTTCGCCAACCTCTCTGACTCCGACGGCATCAATGCCACAGGCAACGGTGTCGGTCATGATATCGAGCTCATCATTGACGGCGACGAATCGACCAGCTATGTCCTCAACGACTACTACGCCAATGACTTCGGCAGCTACACCAGCGGCACCGTCGCCTTCCAGATACCCTCCTTGTCAGAGGGTCGGCACAGCTTGTATTTCCGTGCATGGGACATGAAGAACAATTCATCCTCACGCAGACTCGACTTTGTCGTCAAGCAAGACCTTAAGCCCTCGATTCTGCGCGCTTACCTCAGCCAAAATCCCGCCTCGACCTCTACGACATTTATCATCAGCTATGACCGTCCGCTCACGGAGACAAACTTTACCATCGATGTCTACGACTGCTTCGGCCGCCGCTGGTGGCACCATAGCGAAAGCGGCTCCTCCAACGGCATCTATACCATCCCGTGGAATCTGTCTACCGACGGCGGCATCGCCCTACCCGACGGCCTCTACCTGTACAGGGTGCGCATCTCCACAGCCGACAGTAAACAAAGTACAAAAACAGAGAAATTAGTCATCCACAGACAATAAATCAGCAATAAATCGGTTGTATAATAAAATAGAGCAGACCTATTGGCTCCTGCCATTTCCCAATCGCAACATACCAGATGAAGAAGATAATCCTTGTCTCAGCCCTGCTGCTTGTCACCCTCTCCGCCTGGGCCGAAGACATCAAGAGCAAGTTTAATCCCGTCCAGACCGCCGTCGTCTCTCAGTCGATAGCGCCTGATGCCCATGCCGCCGGTATGGGTGACATCGGCGCCGCCACCGAACCCGACGCCGCTTCGCAGGCCTGGAACGCCGCCAAGTACCCTTTTTGCATCAGCAAGGCCGGTGCCTCCCTCGACTACACGCCATGGCTCCGCCAACTGACCAACGACATCGACTTGGCCTACCTCGCAGGCTACATGCGACTCGGAGACCTCCAGGCCGTGAGTGCCTCGCTGCGCTACTTCTCCCTCGGCGAGGTCAGCTACTACTCAACATCTACCTCCAGCGAAGCTCCCTCAATGACCTTCAAGCCCTATGAGTTTGCCATAGATGCCGCTTATTCCCGTATGCTTAGCGACAAGTTTGCTGCAGCTGTCACCTTCCGCTACATCTACTCCGACTTGTCGGGACACTACGAGGACGGCTCGGAGCCCGGATCTGCCTTTGCCGTAGATCTCTCCGGCTACTTCAATACCTATCTCAACGTGGGCAATCGTGAGTGCCAGCTCGCCATAGGCGGTGGCATCTACAACCTGGGTAGCAAGATCAACTACGGCGACGACTACTCCTACTTCATCCCCACGACGCTACGACTCGGCACCAACTTCATGGTTCCTATCGACGAGTACAACCGTATCTCCTTTGCCCTCGAAGCCAACAAGCTTCTCGTGCCTACTTATCCCACTGATGAGCAGTGCGCCAAGGCGCTGGGCTACGACACTCAGGACGGGCAGGACCATACGGCCGAATATCAGACTTACCGCGAGGAACACTTCTACAATATCTCTCCCATCAAGGGTATCTTCAAGAGCTTCAGCGACGCCCCCAACGGCTTCAGCGAAGAGCTGCAGGAGATCCAGTGGAGCGTAGGCGCGGAGTACACCTACAATGACAAGTTTATGATCCGCGCAGGCTACCACCACGAGAGCGAGAATAAGGGTAACCGCAAATACTTCACCGTGGGCGCAGGCTTCAGGATGAATGTCTTCTCCCTGGATGCTGCCTACTGCATCTCCACCGCTGCCTCCAACCCTCTGGACCAGACCCTGCGCGTCTCGCTCGGCTTCGACTTTGACGGCATCAAGGATCTCTTCACCCGCGGCCGCTAATCCCCATTCCCTTATCCCATGAATATCCGTGTAGGCTTAGGCTACGACGTCCACCGTCTCGTAGAAGGCCGCCAGCTCTGGCTCGGCGGCATCCTCATCCCCAGCCCCGTCGGGCTGCTGGGCCACAGTGATGCCGACGTACTCATACATGCTATCTGCGACGCCCTGCTCGGTGCCGCCAACCTGCGCGATATCGGCTACCATTTTCCCGACAGCGACCCTCAGTATAAGGGCATTGACAGCAAGCGACTGCTCTCCGAGACCGTCAAGCTCATCCGCCAAGCCGGATATGCCGTAGGCAACATCGATGCTACCGTCTGTGCCGAAGCACCCAAGCTCAATCCCCATGTGGAGGCCATGCGCGCTACGCTGGCTCCCCTGCTCGGCGTAACACCTGCCGACGTGTCCATCAAGGCTACGACCACCGAGCGCCTGGGCTTCACCGGGCGCCGCGAGGGTATCTCTGCCTATGCCGTAGCCCTGATAGAGCGCATCGCCTGAAACACTGTCTCACCGCCTGTCCCCACGCTCTTGGGATAACTCACAATGTATACGATACAAGGTCTGACCTTGTTTAAACTAGGTCGGATGTAGTGAAGACTAGGTCTGATGTTGTTTCGGCAAGGTCTGATGTTGTTTCGGCAAGGTCTGATGTTGTTTAGACAAGGTCCGATGTTGTTTCGGCAAGGTCTGATGTTGTTTCGGCAAGGTCTGATGTTGTTTCGGCAAGGTCTGATATTGTTTAGACAAGTTCCGATATGAGTTTAACAAGCTCCGGTATGGCCTTGGGAGTGTCAGATATGCTGCGTGCAGTCTTCCCTCCTCCATCACCAGAGATCTGTTTGTCACCGGCGTTTTACCGAATCGGAGTGTTCCTCAGCCGTATCACACCAAACGGATGGCATCCCCGACCGACTATCTTCCCCGCGGATGCCATAGCATTTGTTATCGCAAGAAGACACTGGAAACTCAAATCGAAAGGCAGGCAGAGACGCCGAATGAAACAGCCAATCAGAATTTGGGCTTCTTGGATAGTCTGCTTGGCGCGCCGCCCTCGATGTAGGGCCAGCCGTCTGCCGTCCACTGCACGAGGTCGAGTAGCACCATACGCCCGACGCTTGGACTTGTCTTGCTGTAGGCGTGGTAAGGAAGCCACGTGTCGCCGTTGGCATCCTCGATCAACTCGGCATTGTGGCCCGTACCCGCCCAAGCACTATTGCCTTGTACCAATGTCTCGTACTGATTATTCATCAGCAGGCCGCCGCTCTTGTTGACATAGGGCCCGAAGAGCGAAGTCGAGCGTCCGTAGACGACACGATAGGTACTGTTGGCCCCCTCGCAGCAAGTGCCCGTGGAGCCAAAGAAGTAATAATAATTGCCGCGCTTGTAGATATAAGATCCCTCGTAGGCCGTGCCTACTAACTGCTGCTTCTGGGCGCCTGACTTGATACTCAGACCGTCGTCGCTCAGCTCGATGATATAGATGCCGTAGAAGCTTCCCCATACGCAGTACTTATGACCTGCGTCCTCGATATAGAAGGGGTCAATGCTGTTGCGCACGCCTATCTCGTGGCTGACGAGGAGTTTGCCCGTCCCGTTGACGGGCATGAAAGGCCCGGTCGGACTTGCTGATGTGGCCACGCCGACGCCGCAACTGTCGATGCCTCCCCACTTGGACAGGGCGAAGTAGAGGACATACTGGTCTCCAATCTTGTTGATATCAGGTGCCCAGATGCGGGTCACGCCCGGGACAAAGGTGGGCTTATGCAGGTCGTCAAAGACAGAACCTACGTAGCTCCAGTCGACGAGGTTGGAACTGCGGAAGATCTTGTCGCCTGTACTGTAGAGATAGAAGAAGCCGTCGTCAGCCTTCATCACGCTAGGATCGGGCGCATCCTGATTGATGATAGGATTGGCGTAAGTGTCTCTCTTGTCGGGTACGGCTGTCGCCACCTGAGCACGGGTCTGAGACACAGAAGCCAGCCCGGCTACCATCAGCAGGACGCTTAAGACTGACTGGCGGGTCAACTGAAATATTTTGGCTGTCATAAAATAATATGTATATAATTGATCATTTTTTCTCAAGAAGCAGAGCTATCTGATAGCCGGACGCTTGCTGCGCTCACTAGGTGTGCCGCCCTCCACATAGGGCCAGCCGTCGATCCACTGCACACGGTCCAGGAGCACCAAACGTCCGAGGCTGGGGTTTGTCTTACTGTAGGCGTGATACATGATCCACCATTCTCCATCGGCGTCCTCCGTAATCTCTGCGTTGTGGCCCGTACCGGCCCACTTGTCATTACCCTGTATGAGGATGTCAAACTGGTTGTCGAGCAATCGGCCGCCCGCCTTGTTGACATAGGGACCAAGCACATTTTTTGAGCGACCGTAGACGACCTTATAGGTACTCTCCGCGCCATTGCAGCAAGTGCCATTGGAGCCGAAAAAGTAGTAGTAATCGCCATGCTTCATGATATAAGTACCCTCATAAGCCGACCCGCCAACTTTAACCTTCTGTGCGCCCGGTTTGACAGCAAGTCCTGTGCTGTCTAGCTCGATGGCGTCTATTTCGTGATAGCTTCCCCAGAAGAGGTACTTGTGCCCGTCGGCCTCGATATAGCAAGGGTCGATGCTCTGGGCGACGCCTATTGTCGAACTGAGGAAGAGTACACCCCGCTCATCCTCGGGCGTAGCCGGATTGTCATAGATTGCATAAGGGCCGCCCGGCGTGTCGGAGGTGGCGACTCCGATGTAGAAGTCATCTCCCGTGCCTCCCATCTTGCCGACAGCAAAGTACATGACATAGCGGTCGCCGATCTTGTTGAGCGAAGGAGCCCAGAAATAGTTGGGGCCCTTATACTCCGGATGCTGGCCGGCGCCAAATGCCGTGCCTATCTGACTCCAGCTGATCATATTGCTACTACGCCACATGCGCTCGCCGGTTGCACAGAGATAGAAGTAGCCGTCGTCGCCACGGATATAGCTCGGGTCGGCATTGTCACTGGGGATGACCGGATTGGTATAGGTATCGTTGCTGCTGGCTGCGACCGTGACGACCTGGGCCGGCAGAGAGGTAGCGGCCAACAGGAAGACGAATATGACAGATAGGATTTTGACACGTTTCATAGCGGGAATGAATATGACAGACAGGACTTTGACACGTCTCATAGTGGGAATGATTATTGATAACTAGGATACCGGCAAGCGGGCAACCGTGACCGGACTATCTCACACTGACCTTGAGCGTGCGTCCCGGCAGGCGTACGAGATAGATGCCGCGCCGGAGCGTCGCCGAGGGGGAGAGCTCACGTCCGTCCAGTGTGTAGACATGGTAATCGCGCGTGCCATATACCGAGATACTTCCGCCGATCACACTGACACCCATCCCGTTGTCAGTAGGCTTGACCTCCTTGACGCCATTGAGGACAGCGTAGTTCTGTATATCCCATGTGAAGCGCGTCTTGCGCATTTCGAGTTTTTCCGAACGGAAGTTGGGCAGCGAGATAGCCGTCGTATCCGTTGCATGGAGGTAATAGCGCACTCCATAAGCATCCACCGCGCTGATGAGGTAGTAGCCGTTGCTCTGGCGGGTGATGTTCCAGGGTTTGGCCGCGCTGCGGGAGAGTACACGCAGGGGAGTATAGTAGTTGCCCTTTGCCTCAAAGGCACCGCTGACGTAGTAGTGTGTCTTCTGGTTCTGGATATAATAGAGCGTGGAGTCGCTTGCATCGCTCGCGGGCAAGAGGCGCCAGCGCTGGGCCGAGACGGTGCTGTCGTAGTCGGCATATGATAGCGTGAAGCCCGAGGACAAGACGCTGCTGCGGTTGTCCTGGAGACAAATATTGGTGAATGACTTAAAAGCACTCATCATGACGTAGCTCTCCGTCGAACTGAAGTCTTGAGCCGCAACGCTGCCGCCGGTCACAGTCAGGAGGGCAGACAGAAACAGAGGGAATATTGATTTACGCATAGCTGTGGAAAAAGCATGTTTTACTCGCTCTTAACATACTGTGTCCCATCGCCGTGCTCTCGCGTCGGAACGTACAGTCTGCTTAGCCTGACAAAGGTACAACAAATGTTCGATTTCATGACTGGCGAGCCGCCTTTTTTACATTCTATTTTTCTTCTTATCGTCAGCCGATCGCACTTTATGCGCGGGAAAGTCTGCTCCGGAAGGCGCCATCTTGTGATGTCTACGGCGAGGGGGAGTACAAGTTTTTTGCATCCCGCAATCCCTCATCCGGAACAAACTCACTATCTTTGCACTAAGCAACCCATCCATGAGCCTATGCCGTCTCATCCGCACCACGCGGGACCTCCGGATGAATGCCGCGAATGGGGGAACAAGGCTGTGCCTGCCAAACAATACTGTGCCGCGTGCAGGCGTCTTAGATACAGATTATCCATTTATATCATCACATAAAATGAGAAAAATAAGCTTAATGTTGGGATTGGCCTTTGTAGCTACAGGAGCCTTGGCCCAGTCCCATCTCTCCTCGGGCATTGACTTGAAGAATCTCGACACTTCGGTGAAGCCCGGCAACGACTTCTATCACTACGCCGCTGGCGGCTGGCTCAAGACTCACCCGCTTGATGCCGAGCACACAGAGAACGGCGCGTTCACCGACCTTTACGAACAAAATCAGAAACGCATCCAGGAAATCATCCTCCAGTATGCCTCTAAGCCACAAAAGCAAGGCACGCTGGAGCAAAAGATAGGGTCACTCTACAACCTCATGATGGACAGCGCCCGTCTCAACCGTGAGGGCTGGGATCCCATCAAGCCGACGCTCGACAAGATTAAGGCCATCCGCAATCGCCGTGAGTACCAGCTCGTGACCGCGCAGCTCGACCACAACGGCGAGTCGACGATGATGTTCGGTATCGGCGTAGGAGCCGACCAGCGCAATGCCGACTGGAACCTCGTGGGCATCGGTCAGGGCGGCCTCGGTCTCGGCACGCGCGACTACTATCTCTCCGACGATGCGCAAAACAAGCGCGTACTTGAGGCCTACAAGACCTATATCAAGAATCTATTCCAGATGACTGGCGCTGACGAGGCTACAGCTGAGAAGAAGATGCAGGCAGTACTTGCTATTGAGACGCGCATTGCCAAGGCTAGCTACGACCAGGTGAAGCTGCGTGACGTAGCAGCCAACTACCATAAGATGCCCTACGCCCAACTCGTCAACGACTTCCCGGGTATCGACTGGGGCAACGTGTTCCTGGCAAGCGGATTCCCCGCCTTTGACTATATAGACGTGGGCCAGCCCGAACCTATCCACGAGGTAGAGAAGATACTGGCCGAGACGCCGCTCGACGACCTCAAGGCTTATGCTGAAGCCAAGGTTATCTCGGGTGCTTCGAGCCAACTAAGCGACGCATTCCGCAAGGAAGCCTTCAAATTTTCGAGCGTGCTGACCGGCGTCAAGCAAGACCGTCCCCGCTGGAAGCGCGCTGTCAACTTGGTCAGCGGCACACTGGGCGAAGCCATCGGCAAGCTCTATGTAGAGAAATACTTCCCCGAGGCCAACAAAAAGCGTATGTTGGAACTCGTCCACAATCTGCAGACCGCACTCGGCGAGCGCATCAGCGAAGCCACGTGGATGAGCGCCGCTACCAAGGCTCAAGCCAAGGACAAGTTGGCCAACTTCATCATCAAAATCGGTTATCCTGACAAGTGGAAGGACTATACGGGCCTGCAGGTCAACGATAGCCTGTCGCTCTACGAGAACCTTGCGCGCATCTCCCGTTGGGCGACCGACGATGAGATTTCCCGTAATGTCAACAAGAAGGTAGATAAAAGCGAGTGGGGCATGACGCCGCAGACCATCAACGCTTACTACAACCCAACGACCAATGAGATTTGTTTCCCCGCGGCCATTCTGCAGCCGCCCTTCTTTGACATGAGCGCAGACGATGCCGCCAACTACGGCGGTATCGGCGCCGTAATCGGACATGAGATGAGCCACGGCTTCGATGACCAGGGCGCACAATTTGATAAGTCCGGCAACGAACGCAACTGGTGGACGGAAGCAGACAAAAAGAACTTCGAAGCCCGCACTAAGGTGCTGGCCGACTATTTCTCCCAGTTTGAGGTGCTACCCGGCGTAAAGGTTAACGGCAAACAGACTCTCGGCGAGAATATCGGCGACAATGGTGGCCTGAATATCGCTTTCCGCGCTTTGCAGAACGCTATGAAGGAGCATCCGCTCGGTGTCAAGGATGGCTTCACGCCCGAACAGCGTTTCTTCCTCTCTTGGGGCCGCATCTGGGCCGGCAACTCCACACCCGAGTACGTAAAGTATTTGCTCACAGTTGACGTTCACTCGCCCAACTACGCCCGCGTCAACGCAGCGCTTCCGATGATCGATGGCTGGTACGAAGCCTTCAAGGTAAAGAAGGGTGACAAGCTCTTCGTGCCCAAGAGCAAGCGCGCACACATCTGGTAATTATTAATTCCAGAAAATAAAGAAGATGAAAAAGTATTTCGTAGGGGCAATGCTAGCCGCAGGACTGACGTGCCAGGCCCAAAGCCTCGATGGCTCATGGATGGGCACGCTCGATGCCGGCGCCCAAAAGATGACGATTCAGGCAAAGGTCAATCAAGCCAGTCGGCAAGTAACCGCCACCATCACAGAACTTGGAGCCCCCGAGCAGGCGCTGGATGTCAATTATCTGAGCGCTGACTCGATAAGTGTTGCCTTCGAGCCATTGGACATCACGTATCAGGGCAAGCTACAAGACAATGTGGTCAAAGGCATCTTTGTGCAGCGCGGTTTTCGCCTGCCCCTAGACCTTACGAGAGGCGATGTGACTTACAATCGCCCCCAGGAGCCGACCGCGCCCTACCCTTATCAGACCGAGGAGGTGACGTTTGCCAACAAGGCTGCCGGCGTTACGCTGGCCGGCACACTGACCTATCCCGTCGACTACAAGGCCGGCAACAAGGTACCCGTGGTGCTGATGGTGACAGGCAGCGGACCGGAGAACCGCGATGAGGAACTTTTTCATCATAAGCCGTTTCTCGTGATTGCCGATTACTTGGCGCGCCACGGCATTGCCTCTTTGCGCTACGACGACCGCGGTACGGCCCAGTCAACCGGCAACTATGCCTCAGCCCTGACCACTGACTTCGCCGCCGATGCCGAAGCCGGCCTCGCCTATCTGAGACAGCTGAAGAAGTTCGGCAAGGTGGGACTGCTCGGCCACAGCGAGGGCGGCCTCATCGGCTACATGCTTGGCAGCAAAGGCAAGACTGACTTTATCGTAAGCCTCGCCGGTCCAGCTTGCAGGATTGACACGATGCTCATGACGCAACTCAACGCGCTGGCACGCGTCCAAGGCTACAACGGAATGCTCGTAAAAGACGTCGCCTCGGCCAAGCAGTATCTAAACGCCGGCGACAAGTCAGCGTGGATAAAGGCTTTTCTCGAGATGGACGCCACGCCGTTTGTCAAGGCCACAACCTGTCCTGTGCTGGCCTTGGGCGGAGAGAAGGACCTCAACGTTCCGGTGAGCATCAACAATCCGAGTCTTGAAGCTCGTCTGAAGAAGCAGCCGAAGACTCAGATCAAGGTTTACCCAGGGTTGAGCCATCTCTTCCAGCACAGCGCCACGGGCAATCCGATGGAGGCTTCCAAGATTGAAGAGACCGTTGCGCCCGAGGTACTAAGCGACATCGCCACGTGGATCAACAGTTTGTAGTGTCGCAGCGACCGCGCAGCAGCCTTCTTTTCCCGACCTTCTCTTGAGAGAATCGTGCTGAGAGCAGGGATAGACGCCCCCGATAAGAAGTTTAAGCGACTTCCTATCGGGGGCTTCCTTTTTGGGATGGTCTTTCCGCCTCGGCTCTCTTTTTTCCAGACTAAGCTATCATCCATTATCCGCAGATAGTTTGTGGCCCATCTCATGATTGTCCCCATTTGTCTCTTCCTCCTCCTGCTTGTGCGGATATAGCGCGAGGAAGAGGGCAACTGCTCCCGTAATCAAGTGCTTCGCTTTTTGCTGGCAAGGGAATATCGTCAAAAGCAAATACGAGAAAAACCCGTTTTTTTGCGTCCCGCGATCCGTCATACGGCACAATATCACTACCTTTGCGCTAAATAATTCAGTCCGCCTCTCATGCCGTCCGTCCGTCATCTGTTTGGTCTCCTGCTCGGTCTACTGCTGTCACTTCCAGCGCTGAGTCAGCCGCTCACGGAGGCCACAGCGCGTCAGCTGGCCGCCAGCCAACTCAGCCGGTGCGGCGCACTATCAAGGTCGTACCGCCCCACTCAGTTGCAGCGTGCGCCCCTGCCCGATGACATCAGCGACTATCTCTTCACCACGTCCGACCACCAGTTTGCTATCGTGGGAGGCAGCGAGTCACGTCCCCGTCTCCTCGGCTACGGCACGGCCGCCGGCACCGCGCTACCCACAGGCCTGACCGACCTACTGCGCCTCAGCGCTGGCAAGACGGCCAGTACGCGTGTCTCCACCGCAGCCGTGACACCCGTCACGCCATTTATCAAGACTATTAGGAGACAGGAAGCCCCCTTCAACCGCATGTGCCCCTACTATATCTCCGACAGCGGTGTCCAGAGTACCGAGCACACGGTCGTAGGCTGCGTTGCCACCTCGCTGGAGCAGGTGCTGACCTACTACCGCCGGCCAAGTGTTCTGCTAGCCAACCTCCCAGGCTGGACAACCAGCCACTACACCATCGACACGGTGCCCGCCGGCAGCACGATAGACTACGACAAGATCCTCAATGTCTATGCGGACAGTGACTACACCCAAGCTCAGATTGACGAGGTCGCCCGTCTGAGCTACTGGTGCGGCGTGGCAGCCCATATGAACTGGGGACTGTACTCCTCCGGCGCCAGTCTGGCGACGCTGGTGAAGCCCATGCACGAAGCCTTTGGCTACTCCTACGTGCGTCATATCTACTCCTCCGACTTCAGCGAGGCCAACTGGCAGCGCGTCCTCCGAGGAGAACTGGCCGCAGGGCGACCTGTGCTCTTTGCTGGCTACACGAGCTTTATCCAGGGTCACGCCTTCCTCCTCGACGGTCTCGACAGCGACGGGCTATACCACATCGTGTGGGGATATGGCGGCGACTACGACGGATACTTTGACCTCAATGTGCTCAATACCTTTGAGTCTGTCGATGACACGACACCTTATGGTATCATCACGGGACACTACTGCAATCAGGAGGCCCTCTTGCTCTGCCCCGACAGCGTCAACTACTCCACCTCCGATACGCTCCCCGCGCAACACCGTCTGAGAGTCGACACGGTGACCTTTGACCGGCAGCCCGACCTGAGCGGCTATGTCGCCGCACGCCTCCATGTCAGCAATATCAGCACCGACACGCTCACCTCCAGTTACCTCCTGATGACTTACGCCCCAGCCGATACCACCATCTACACCACGGCCGACGAAGTGTCGCTCGCAGGCTGCGTAATCCCACCGGCTACCGATACAGTGCTGACGGCATTCTGCGGATTTAGGCAGGCTGGACGGCGTGTCTTCTCGGTGAGCACCGACGACAGCGCCCACTGCTACCTCGACACTATCGAAGTGCTGGAGACCAAGTTGCCTACGGTGAGCGTCAGCCTCGCTGACAGCACCATCGGCAGCACAGAGGCGGCCTTCGTATTCAAATACTCCAATCCCTCCGCCGAATATTGGGCCGGCACGTCCATCACCTACTGCCTCTTTGAAGGCGATTTTGATACAGACAAATGCGATCTGCGCCACTGGGGCCTGCTTAATGTCCCCCCATTGTCGGACCAGCAGGACAGCACCGTCTTTGCCCACCTCAAGGAGGGCACACGCTATACGCTTGTCGTGCGGTGTCAGTGGAAACCAGCGCTGACGGTCCAGTTTGAGACACCCACCACGACCTCCATACGTTCCATTCTCACCGACACAGCTCCCGATGCCATCTACGACTTGCAGGGACGGCGCATCGCCAAGCCCCAGCACCGCGGCATCTACCTCATTCGCCGCAATGGGCAGACCTCTCTCCGCTATCTGCAACCCTGACCTCAAACTTACCACCATGCAAACTATACAGATCATTGACCAATACTACTCCGACAATCCGCCTCTCCGCCAGCTCCTGCTCACGCATAGCCGCCAGGTGATGGACTGTGCGCTGCAGGCCGCCCGCAAGCATCCCGAGCTGGGTGCCGACTTGCAGGTATTGGCCGACGGGGCCATGCTCCACGACGTGGGCATCTACCTCTGCCATGCGCCCTCCATCTACTGCCACGGCGACGCGCCCTACCTGATGCACGGCTACCTCGGCGGCCAACTGCTCCGCGAGCTCGGGCTTCCCGTTCTGGCGCGTATCTGCGAGCGTCATACGGGGGCAGGTCTGACCCGCGAGACCATCATCGCCCATCAGCTCGACATGCCTCTGCAGGACTATCTGCCGGAGACGCTGGAAGAGAAGATCATCTGCTGGGCTGACAAATTCTACTCCAAGTCTCATCCCGACCGGGTGCGCACTCCCCAGCAAGCGTATCAGAGCCTGCTGAAATTTGGAGAGGAGGGCGCCAAGCGCTTTCTTGACTGGCAGCACCTTTTCGGTTAAATAATTGTTTCAGAAGTTTTTTCTTATTACCAACAATTCTTCCCGTCATAACAGTCCGGCTTCTAAGGCCTACACCCCATCAGCCGTGCCACTCTGCCCGCTGCCGGATTTATCGTGTATCCATCCGACAATTTGCCGGCAGCTTTGGCAGACAAACCGTTTCCCATACGCAGCTGACAGAGTGTGCGTTGCTCGATAGCGGGAGAGAGGAAGGGAGACGTCCAAAGGACAATCTCGACATCTTTATGCCTTTTTAAATCGATAGAAGGGGATTAGAAGTACAGATTTGCTTAATTTTGCAGCTAATTAGACTTATTGTCTCCGTCTTGAGAAGCTTCTTACTCTGCATACTTCTGCTCTGCACCACCGCCTGCCTCGCCTTGGGACTGATGCGGGTGATGCCTGTGCCTGCCTTGTCGGCTGAGCGCACGAGCCAGGTGGCTCCCCGTGACACCACGGCCAAGGCCTCCCGCCACCACAAGACGAAGGGCAAGGAGCAGACGCCGTCAGCAGTCCACGACACGCTGAGCAACGGCACCCCCATCGCCTTCCAGACCGACTCTACGGGGCGCAACATCACCTTTGCCCTCGACTCGACCGCCACCGACTCGACCCGTGCCGACTCGGCGCACAAGAAGGACGGCCTCGACCAGCCTGTGGCCTACGAGGCCAATGACTCCTCCACCTACATCGCGGATACACGTCTCACCACCCTCTACGGCGACAGCAAGGTCAGGTATCAGGACATGACCCTCAGCGCCGCGCGCATCTCCATGAACAATGACAGCACACTGGCCCACGCTTACGCCGACCGAGACTCGACCGGTGAACTGATAGGCAAGCCCGTCTATACCCAAAACTCCGACAACTACGAGAGCGAGGAGATGAGCTACAACTTCAAGACCAAGAAGGGATTTATCAAAAACGTGTCTACGGAGCAGGGACAGGGATTTCTCAATTCCCAATCGTCCAAGCGAGCCAACGATGGCACGCTCTATCTCCAGCACGCCAAGTATACGACCTGCGACGCGGAGCATCCGCACTTCTACCTCGCCCTTTCGCGCGCCAAAGTCAGACCTGGCAAGGAGGCCGTCTTTGGCCCTGCCTACTTGGTCGTAGAGGATGTTCCCCTACCCCTGGCCATACCGGGCGGCTTCTTCCCCTTTACCCGCAAGTACTCAAGCGGATTTATCGTGCCCAGCTACGGCAGCGAGACGTCGCGCGGATTTTACCTCAGAGACGGAGGCTACTACTTCGCCATCAATGACCGCATAGACCTCACCCTGCTTGGCGAGCTCTACACCAAGGGTTCGTGGGGACTCAATGCCTCCTCGACCTACAAGAAGCGCTACAAATACTCCGGTTCATTCTATGTCAACTACCTCAACACCATAGAGGGAGAAAAGAACATGCCGGACTATAGCAAGACCACCTCGTTTAAGATCCAGTGGACGCACCGCCAGGATCCCAAGGCCTCCATGTTCAGCCAGCTATCGGCAAGTGTCAACTTCGCCACCCAGAGCTTTGAGCGGAGCAACCTGGCCAGCCTCTACAACCCTACAGCCTATACGCAGGCTACGAGAACCAGTAGCGTCAGTTACAGCCGCACGATCCCCAGCCTCGGCATGACGCTCTCCGCCTCGACCAACTTGAGCCAGAATATGACGGACAGCACCATCGCCCTCTCCCTGCCCGAGCTCAACATCTCGGTTTCGCGCTTCTACCCCTTCCGTCGCAAGCATCAGGTCGGCAAGCAGCGCTGGTATGAGAAGATTGCGATGACCTACACAGGACAGCTCAGCAACAGCATCACGACCAAGGAGAGCAAGCTCCTGCACAGCGATCTCATCAAGGACTGGCGCAACGGCATGTCCCACTCCATCCCCGTCAGCGCCTCGTTCAATCTCTTCAAGTACGTGACCGTCACGCCCTCCTTCACCTTCCGCGACCGCATGTACACCAACAAGGTCATGCAGTCCTGGGATACCGACCGGCAGAGCGTAGTCAGAGACACCACCTACGGATTTTACAACGTCTACAACTGGAATATGTCCGTCTCGGCCAATACGACGCTTTACGGATTCTACAAGCCGTGGAAATTTCTTTTCGGCGACAAGATTATAGCCGTGCGTCATGTGCTCAAGCCCTCTGTCTCTTACAGCTACGCCCCCGACTTCGGAGCAAGCAGATACGGATATTGGGACAGCTACGTCAAGACCGATGCCCATGGCAACGTATCCACCGTCACCTACTCGCCCTTTGCGGGATCCCTCTTCAGCGTGCCCGGACGCGGCAAGACGGGTAGCATCAGCCTGGCGGTCAGCAACAACCTCGAGATGAAGGTCAAAAGCGACAAAGACTCCACCGGCGAAAAGAAAATCAGCCTCATCGACGAACTCTCCGGATCCATTTCCTACAATATGGCCTCTGCCACCCGCCCGTGGAGCGACCTGTCCACACGACTCCGCCTCAAGCTCACCAAGAACTACACCTTCAGCCTCGCAGCCGTCTTTGCGACATACGCCTATCAGTTTGACAAAAACGGAAACGTCTACGTGGGCGACCGCACGGAGTGGAGCTACGGACGCTTCGGCCGCTTCCAGGGTATGTCGCAAAATCTGTCGTACACGATCAGCAACAATACGTTTAAGAAAAAGAAGCGGACCAACTCTTCATCCGGCAAGGGAAATACCAATACTGACAACGATACCGATGAAGCCAACGAGAAGGGCGACACCAACGTAGACCCCGACCTCAAGGGCGGAAATGCACCTGATGAGGGGGGCGAATCTCAGTCACAGGTCGGACCTGACGGCTACCTCAAGTTCTCCCTGCCCTGGTCACTCACCCTCAGCTACGGCATAACCATGAGGGAAAACACATCCGCCCGCATCAACCCCCGTACGATGCGCTACCCGTACAAATTTTCCCAGACCCTCAACTTCAATGGCTACGTCCGGCTCTCACAAGGCTGGAATATCAACTACAACTCCGGCTACGACTTCAACTACCATAAGCTCTCGATGACCACGGCCTCCCTTTCCCGCGACCTTCACTGCTTCTCCATGAGCTGCTCCATCGTACTGAAGCCGTACACCTCCTTCAACTTCACTTTCAGGGCCAATATGTCTACCCTCGCCGACCTACTCAAGTGGGAGAAACGTAGCAGCTACAGCTCCAATATCGAGTGGAAATAGTCGCACCTCACGACCTGTCTGCATAGCAAGCACTGCTATTTATCAATCAAGCTTTTACATTTCACATTGCGAACCGGGCTTTCATGTTCGCTAGCCTTGTTTTTTTGCTTGAAAGCCGTTCTATCCGCGCGACGAACCCAACTGTTTCGCTGACAAGCCTCCCCCTTCTGCGCAGCAAAAGCGCCTTTTTTAGCAGTAAACCTTTCTGTTGAGCCCATAGATAATCCATGGGTGCGAACAGGCCGTTTTTTCTCTCTGACAGGGCTTCCGAGAGCCGCAGGAAGCCACCCACATCAGTCAAAACAAGCGTCTGCTGAAGGCACCAAGCCATACGCAGCAAATATTTTTCCCAATTTAATACGTAAAAACTTGGAAGGGATAAAACTTGTTAGTATATTTGCCGCAGAAAGATAAGGTCCGCATCGGTTTGACTGGGATACTCATCAATTTCTTTCAGAAAACCGAGCAAAGTTCTCCGCCGTATGGCGCGCTGCCCTCCGGGGCAGATTACAGAAAGCGGGGGCAACTCAAATCCTGTTACTAGGAGTTTTCATCGTTCACCCGATGCGGCCTTTTTAGATATACCTCCTTATCCTACAGAGGTCTGACCCTATCCCGCTGGGTCAGACCTCTTTTTTATATATGCAAGGCCCGACACACGCGGCCTCCGCATTCTGAGACAGAGCTAGTAGGAACTCGACAGAACGGGAGCTACTGGCTATCCCTCGGGAGGAGGCAAGAAGCTCCATTGGCAACGCCTCATAGAGGGGCGCGGGAAGCGACCATCCCTGCATTAGAAGATCCCGCCTCAACCCCCGGCCGACAAACAATACTGCGGGAAGGAAGGCCTCCCTATCGCGCTCTAGGGTTACCTCCACCTTGGGGTCACACGATTGCCGTGCCGCCCCGCCCTCTGCCGTCGTGCGATATCCTCTGCAGCATCCTTTGTAAATTTCCTGTGCAAGGGAGGCTTCATCCTAGCGCGGCTCCTGCACCGGAGACACCCAAAGTCAAGCCTCCGGTCCGGCGTTTTTTTAGATAGCCATTCGTTTTTTATATAATAAATTCGAGATAGCGGCTAAAAAGGTGCCGATATAGTGATGACAAGTTGCCTTGTAAGCGCTACAAGGTCGGATGTAGTTTAAACTAGGTCGGACTTAGTTTAAACAGGAAGGCGAGTTGTTATCACCTGATAGCCAGCTAGTTACGAAAGTGCCAAATCTTGTCTACAATTCGTTGGCTTTCAATAAGTTACAAAGGCTCTTGGGGCCATTTTTTCATTTTTGCGCTCAAGCCTCAGTCAGGAATAGCGTCTCGCATTTTTAATATAAAAAAAAGTTTTTACCCATTCTCGCAAACCCTTGATAAGACGAGCTGGCTATAGCTGCGTGCCGAGTGCTCGCGCGAAGGCCTCCGGTAAGGGAAGGAGCAACTGCGGAGGGCCATCAGTGCACCCTTCTGCGCACACTAGCGGAGGGGCCGATCAGAGTGCGTCTGCCACGGATGCCTAAACGTCGGCCGACCATAAAAGCAGAGGCAGAGCAGCATGTTGGCATTCGGCAGACGGCGAAAAAATCTATCCTCACTACTTTCTCACCGTCTCACAAGATGCCACAGGGCAACTAAGTGAAGACTCAAGGGCAAGCAAAAGCGACAAAATCGCGATTTTAATTGCTTGGATGCCTCCGATTGGCTACCTTTGCAATAGTTTGGTCGTTCGACCCCGCGACTACGCCCCACGACATCACCTCCGCATCGGCCGACCAAGTCTATTAAACTCTACACAACATTTTTACTATGCACAAGACAGCCCGTCATCTTACATTTATCTTCACCCTCATCACTGCCATGACCGTTCTGCACGCGCAGGCAGCCCAGGACCTCGTTCTCACGTCGGATGCTCTGCCCGACTCGGCCAGTGTTGATTTCAGACACAAGTCGTGGAAACTCAGCCACACCGGCACCCAGGGCATGGACACTTACGGCAACTACCTCGTAAGTCTCAAGGCAGAAGGTATATGTCAGGTCTACTCATTTGACGGTAAGACCTTGACCGCTCTGACCAACGACTTCCATCTCGGTTCATACGACCCTATCAATCACGCCAACCTGGCCAGTTTCTCCAATCAGTTTTACGCTGACGGCGACAAGCTTCCCCTCGTCTACATCTCGCGCACCAGTTGGAACCGCGACGAAAAGGGGTACAGCAACTATTGCTTTGTGGAGCGCATAAACCCCGACAACTCAACTTCGACTCTCGTCCAGACCATCATCTACAAGGACTGGCAAGGCTCAGGCCAGTGGATGATCGACCGACAAAACAACTATCTCTATCTCTGGGGAAATACTGCCGGCAACAAGAAGACGGGCAACAAGCACTACGTCGTCAAGTTTAATATCCCCGCGGTAAGCAAGGCCGGCGCAGACACCGTCTATCTCGGCAAGGAGGACGCCCTGGAGAATTACCTCTGGGAAGACACTTATTCTCAAGGCGCCGTGGGCGTCATACAAGGCGGATGCGTCTACGACGACATGATGTTTCTGCCTACAGGATACGACACTGATGATGATCCGAGCGTCATCTGGATTTGGGATCTCAAGAATAGGACGATGGTATCCCAAAAGAATTTTTCAGGCATCCTAAGCGGTGAGTTGGAGGACATCTCCATACGCAACAACAAGATTGTCATTCAGACCCACAACGGCTATATCTACCAGCTCAACTACAAGAAGGACGCCGTCAAGTACTGGTAAGCAGTCTTGTCTCCCATACCGTCACAACACCTTCATATCCTATGTATCCCCCCTCTCTCCATGTACTCCTGCTGAGCAGTATGCTGTGCTTGTCGGGCACTGCCCAAGGAGCGCCGGAACGCATTGCGTCTGCTTCGAAGCCCCTATCGTCAGCTCCAGTGCCGGCCACGCTGTCCCAGCTCCTGACCGAGTGGGACTTCAGCCTTGACAGCGCCTCGTGGCAAGGCGTCAAGGTGCCCCACTCCTGCAACGCTATTGACGGACACTCCCCCCACTACTACCGTGGCAAGGCCTACTACCGTCGTCACGTTGTCCTCACCCCAGCAGATACCACCTGCCCGATCTACCTCCTGATGGAGGGCGCAGCACAACAGGCTTCGGTCTATATCAACGGGCGTCTGGCAACCCACCATATGGGAGGCTACACCCCCTTTGTCGTACCACTGCACGGCCTGGTGGCTAGCGGGACCAATGAGATTGCCATCACCACCGACAATCACGAGGATCCGGACCTCATCCCCGTATCCTCTGATTTCAACAAGAACAATGGGCTCCACAATCCCGTACACCTCCTGCGCATGGCCCCCGTCTATTTCTCGCCCGAGGCTTATGGCATGTACCGCCTCCATGTCTCGACGCCCTTTGTCAGCGACAGCAGCGCCCAGATCAGGGTTGAGACACGCGTAGTCAATGCCGCGGGCCACGCCGTACAGGCCACGCTCCGTGTTGTCATGACCGATGCCAAGGGCCAGCCCGTCTACAGCCACGAGGAGCCGGTCAGCCTCGAGCGCGACGGCAGTATCGACTACAGGACAACCTTCTCTATCGCCCATCCCCATCTCTGGCAGGGCACGCGCGACCCTTATTTATATAATGTAGACCTCACGCTGACCGACTCCCAAGGACGCCCGTTCGACCAGGCACGGACCAGGACTGGTCTGCGCTACTATCAGCTCACCTACTCCAAGGGATTTCTACTCAACGGCCACCCCTACCCCCTGCGCGGCGTCGCCGAACATCAGGATATGCACCAGCGCGCCTCGGCCGTCACCTCGGCTGACATCAACCGCGACTACTCCATCATCAAGGAGCTCGGGTGCAATATGCTGCGCCTCGCCCACTATCCCCACCGCGACTATGAACTGCGCCTCTGCGACTCGCTGGGGCTCATCGTCCAGACAGAGATTCCCTGGGTCAATGTCTGCGGCGCCAATGCCACAGACCGCTACTTCGACATCATCCGCCAGCAGATGGAGGAGATGATCTGCAACCAGTACAACCACCCCTCCATCATCTTCTGGGGCATGTGGAACGAACTGGACAGCTGGGGCAACACAGCCGAGCTGCAAGGTAAGCTCGACACCAAGCGCGTCGTGCGCGAGACCGGCCGCCTCTACGACCTGGCCAAGTCGCTCGACCCGTGGCGCCTCGTCGGCTTCACCGACTGTAGCCGCTTCAGGCACACAGACTACGCCTACCTCAAGGCAGATTACTACTCTGAGAACCGCTACAACGGCTGGTACACTCATGTCGGCGACTTTGACCAGTTTACCCGCGACCTCACCGATATCCATTCCCGCATGGGCATCACCAATGTCGCAGAGTACGGCGCCGGCATCAACCCCTACTGCCACACCACTGACACCACAATCTCCGTGCTCCGCAACCGTGACGACAAATGCCACTACGAGGAGTATGGCAACTTAATCCATGAGAGCCATGTCAGGCAGATACAGCAGATGCCCTGGCTCAACTTCACCACGCTCTGGATTCTCTTTGACTTCCCCGTGGCCAACCGCACCGAGGGCTACATCGACACCGACGATGGACACCACTTCGTCGAAAACGAAGCCCGCAAATATATCAACGACAAGGGTCTGGTCACACGCGACCGGCAGACCAAGAAGGACGTGTTCTACCTGTACAAGTCGTGGTGGAACCATGACGAGACTACCGTCCATATCACTAGCCGCCGTCTCCGCTACCGCGATGCCGACAAGCCCTTCTACATCAAGGTATACAGCAATGCGCCCTCCCTCAGCCTCACACAAGATGGACGTCCCCTCACCCGGCTCGACAGTTGCGCCGACCCGACGGGTATCATCTGGACCTTTGGCCCCGTCAAGCTCCAAGGCAAGCGAAGCACCTTCCGCGTCATCGCTCCCGATGGCACAGCCGATGAAGTCACCTGGGCAGCCCGCAAGCCGTAAGCGCCTCATCACCTGACCAAGGCCGCCGCACGACACACTCAGGATGCAGGCCATTGTCCGCAAATAGCGGCTTAGGCCCACTCATTCCCCTGAAAGCCCCTCCAAAGTCACACGCCAAGCATCCTGAAAAACAATATTTTTGCACTAAATCCGCAAAAAAAGTTGACATAATGCTTGGAAGCAACTGAAGAAAAGTGTAATTTTGCAGCAAAATCAGATAATCATGATACAACGTACAGCTAACTTTTGGTGGTGGCGTAACTCGAAATCAGACATTTTGAGTTCGCTTGTCGTATGCCGGAAATTCTAGCTGATACAAGCCACAGAAATACAGGGGCCTGCCGAACTCAATTTCGGCAGGCCTTTTTTTTTACTCACAAGTACAAGATCACATAAGACTACATCCAATATGAGAAGTTACAACATTGACCAAGACGGTTATTACGGAGAGTTTGGCGGCGCCTACGTGCCGGAGGTGCTCTACAAGTGCACGCAGGAGTTGCGCAAAGCCTATGTCGGTATCATCGAGAGTCCCGACTTCCAGGCAGAGTATCGCAGTCTGCTGCGTGACTACGTGGGCCGTCCGTCACCCCTCTACGAGGCCAAGCGGCTGGGAGAGAAGTACGGCGCCCATATCCTGCTCAAGCGTGAAGACCTCAACCACACGGGCGCACACAAGATCAACAACGCGCTCGGACAAGCGCTCCTCGCCCGCCGCATGGGCAAGACGCGTATCATCGCTGAGACCGGTGCCGGACAGCACGGCGTTGCCACCGCTACAGCATGCGCCCTGCTCGACATGCCCTGCCGCGTGTACATGGGCAAGACCGATATCGCGCGCCAACAGCCCAATGTGGAGCGCATGAAGATGCTGGGAGCTGAGGTCTACCCCGTAAGCAGCGGCAACATGACGCTCAAGGACGCTGTCAACGAAGCCATCCGCGACTGGTGCTGTCACCCTGCAGACACTTTTTATGTGATGGGATCAGCTGTAGGACCTCACCCTTATCCTGACTTGGTGGCTCGCATGCAGAGCGTCATCAGCGAGGAGATCAAGTGGCAGCTCAAGGAGAAGGTCGGGCGTGACTATCCGGACTATCTGATGGCCTGCGTGGGCGGAGGAAGCAACGCCATAGGCACCTTTTATCACTACCTTGACGAGATGCGCACCCACCTCGTGCTCGCCGAAGCCGGAGGTATGGGCTACGAAACACCGCAGACAGCGGCCACCATCCATAGCGGCAGCGTCGGCATACTACACGGTAGCCGCATCCTGGTCCTGCAGAATAAAGATGGTCAGATCCTGGAGCCCTACTCTATCTCCGCGGGACTCGACTATCCGGGCGTGGGTCCCGCTCATTGCAATCTCGCCAAGACCCACCGCGCCGAGGTATTCTCCATCAACGACGATGAGGCCCTGCGCGCCGCCTACGAGCTGACCCGTCTCGAGGGAATCATCCCCGCGCTGGAGTCGGCCCACATCCTCGCCGCCCTGCCCAAGATGAAGTTCCAACCTGACGACATCGTCGTGCTTACCGTCAGCGGACGCGGCGACAAAGACATGACCACTTACCTCAAACACGTCAACGAGTTCTGACCTGTCCATCACAACCGACATATTCTATTTACCATGTACCACATCCACGTCACCAAGCGCACCATCCTCGCCGACAGATACACTCCCGTCAACGCCTACATGAAAGTCCGCGATCTCTATACCCAGAGTTTTCTGATGGAGAGCAGCGACTACCAGAGCGAGGCCAATGGGCATTCCTACATAGGCTTTCACCCTCTCGCCAGCATCGCTGTCAATCACGGCAAAGTCCTCATGAAGTATCCCGACGGCCAGACCACAGAGCACGACATCACCGACCAGTACCCCGTAGAGCAGGCCTTCAAGGACTTTTTCTCCCAGTATGACATCACAGGAGACGATGCTGGATACTGCGGGCTCTACGGCTATACCGCCTTTGACGCAGTCAAATATTTCGAGCACATACCTGTGCCTGAGGAAACCGCTGAGCGCAACGACGCTCCCGACATTCTCTACATCCTGTACCAGAATATTATCGTCTTCAATCACTTCGGAGACACCATGGACATCGCCCAGCTCCTGCAAGACGGCGAGTCCGACAGCCTGGACCGCATCCAGACCTTGCTCAACAGCCCCAACGGCCCTACCTTCCCCTTCCACGCCGTCGGCCCTTGCACCAGCACGCTCACCGACGAGCAGCATAAGGCCAACATACGCGAATGTATCAAGCACTGCCTCCGGGGTGATGTCTTCCAGATCGTACCCAGTCGGCGCTTCATCCAGCACTACGAGGGCGATGACCTCACCCTCTACCGCGCACTCCGCAGCATCAATCCGTCGCCTTACCTTTTCTACTTCGACTTCGGCGGCTTCCGCATTCTGGGCAGCTCGCCCGAGACCCACTGCCGCATCCAGGGCCGACGAGCCTACATAGACCCCATCGCAGGCACTGTGCCACGCACCGGCGACCAGGAGCAGGACCATCAGAATGCCCTCTACCTGCGCAACGATCCCAAGGAAAACGCAGAGCACGTCATGCTCGTCGACCTGGCCCGCAACGATCTCAGCCGCAACTGCCATGACGTCAAGGTAGAACGGTACAAAGAGATGCAATACTACAGCCATGTGATCCACTTGGTCAGTCGCGTGAGCGGCGAGATGGACCCTGAGGCCGAGGGTTTCAAGACCTTTGCCGACACCTTCCCCGCCGGTACACTCTCGGGCGCGCCCAAAGTCGAGGCGATGAAGATCATCTCGCGCCTCGAGCCTCACAGCCGTGGCGCCTACGCAGGCTGCATAGGCTATATGGGACTTGACGGCCAACTCAATCAGGCCATCATTATCCGCAGCTTCGTCAGCCGCAACGGAGAGCTCTGGCTGCAGGCAGGCAGCGGTGTCGTCGCCAAGAGCAACGAGGAGTACGAGCTGCAGGAAGTCAACCACAAGCTCGGTGCCCTGCGCAAGGCCATCCAGCTCGCCGACCAAGGCATATAGGCCGGCACACAGATCTAGTCAACATCTCAACCTATAGCGACATGAAGATTATCATCATAGACAATTACGACTCCTTCACCTACAACCTCGCCCACCTCGTCAAGAGCCTCGGCGCTGAGGTAGAGGTGCTGCGCAATGACAAGTTTGAGCTCCCTTACCTGGAGCGCGCCGACAAGCTTATCCTCTCCCCGGGTCCAGGTATACCCGAGGAGGCCGGACTTACGCTCCAAGTCATCGGAGCTTACGCCGGCCACAAGCCGATCCTCGGCGTCTGCCTCGGACACCAGGCTATCGGAGAGTACTACGGCGCACGACTGGTCAACCTCTCGACCGTATTTCATGGCGTCCAGACACCTGTCAGGTTGCAGGGAGATGACTACCTCTTCAGAGGCTTGCCCGACACTATCCAAGCCGGACGCTACCACTCCTGGGTCGTCGGCACGCAGGGTCTTCCTCCCGAGCTCGAGATCACAGCCCTGAGTGATGAGGGGCAAATCATGGGCCTGCGTCACCGAGACCTCGATGTGCGCGGCATCCAGTTTCATCCCGAGTCGGTCCTGACTCCGCAAGGCAAGGACATTATCTACAACTGGCTAAATCATTAAAAATACAAACAAGATATGAAAGAAATTCTCAAGCGCCTCGTCGCAGGCGGACAAAGCCTCAGCCGAGAAGAAGTCAAGCAACTGATGCTCGGCATTACTCAAGAGAAGTACCCTTCAGAACAAATCGCCTCACTGCTGACAGCGCTACAGATTGAGGGAATCACGGCCGACGAACTGCTGGGATTTCGTGACGGTCTGCTCGAGACCGGTCTGACTGTCGACCTGTCGCCCTACAAGGTGCTCGACATCGTAGGAACAGGCGGCGACGGCAAGAATACATTTAACATCTCCACTTGTACATGCTTCGTCGTCGCAGGCGCAGGCTACAAGGTCGCCAAGCACGGCAACTTTGCCGCTACCTCTGTCTCCGGAGCCAGCACCGTGCTGCAAAACCACGGCGTCAAATTCACCAACGACGCCAGTCTGCTCTGCAAGAGTCTAGAGGAGTGCAACTTTACCTATCTCCACGCACAACTTTTTGCCCGAGGAATGAAAAATGTAGGCCCTGTGCGCAAGGCGATGGGCATACCTACCTGCTTCAACCTCCTAGGCCCGCTGATCAATCCCAGTCATCCGACCTACCAGATGCTCGGCGTCGCCGACTTAGCTCAGATGAGGCTCTACCACAGTGCGCTCCAGCGCATCGACGTCGACTACTGCATCGTCAACAGCACCGATGGATACGATGAAATATCGCTTACTGGTCCCTTTAAGGTGCAGACGCGCGACATCGAGAAGGTCTATACTCCTGCCGACCTCGGACTGCCTGCCACCCAGCCCAGCGATATCTACGGCGGAGAGACCAGCGAGGAGGCCAAGGCCATATTTGATCATGTACTGGAAGGCACTGCTACGCCCGGCCAGACCAATACGGTCCTCGCCAACGCCGCCTTTGCCATCCATCTCATCGACAAAGACAAGTCGCTCTCCGACTGTCTGGCCACAGCCCGCGAAAGTATCGAGAGCGGCAAGGCTATTGCCACCCTGCGCAAGTACATAGAGATCAACAGCTAGCCATGAGTACCATACTGGAGGAGATCTGCGCGCGCAAGCGTCATGACTTGGAACTCGTCAAAGAGCGTCAACCCGCCCGTGAACTCTACCGCACCGTAGAGCATCTGATCGAGGACGGCCCAGACAGCCACCACTCGCTGCCTGAGGCGCTGCTCAAGTCGGACAGCGGTATCATCGCCGAGTTTAAGCGCAAGTCGCCATCGCTGGGATGGATCCACGAGGACCTACAGCCCGAAGACGTCGTACCAGGCTACGTCAAAGGCGGAGCCACTGCCCTCTCCATCCTCACCGACGAGCCTTACTTTGGCGGCAAGCCCGACTTTGTCAAGCGCATGCGGCCGCTCGTCGGCATTCCCATCCTGCGTAAGGACTTCACCGTCGACGAGTATCAGCTCTTTGAGGCCCGACTGATCGGAGCCGATGCCATACTGCTTATCGCAGCCTGCCTCGGACGCGACGAATGCCGCACGCTGGCTCACACGGCGCGGCAGCTGGGACTCGATGTCCTGCTCGAACTGCATCAGGAGCGCGAGGTCGACTATATCAGTGACGATGTCAACGTCGTAGGCGTCAACAATCGCGACCTGCACGTCTTCCGGACCGATCTGCAGACCTCCTTCCGCCTCTCGGCACTGCTTCCAGACGACCGTGTGCGCATCTCGGAGAGCGGACTCAAGACCGTCGACGACGTCCGTCTGCTCCGCGCAGCCGGATACAGAGGCTTCCTCATGGGCGAGCGCTTCATGAAGAGCGACAATCCCTCCGAAGCCCTCCAGCGTTTCATCCTTCAACTCCAACAAGCATGATTATCAAGGTCTGCGGCATGCGTGACAGCGTCAACATCCGTCTCGTCGATCAACTCGGCGCCGACTGGATGGGTTTTATCTTCTACCCCAAGTCGCCCAGGTACGTCAGTCAGGTGCCAGCCTACCTTCCCCATCACATGCGGCGCGTCGGCGTATTTGTCAATGCCGACCTGGACTTCATCTGCCGCCACGTGGCCGACTACCGGCTTGATCTCATCCAGCTACACGGGCAGGAAAGCGTGGAGCAGTGCGCCCTTGTCAAGCGAGAAACCGGCTTGCCCGTTATCAAGGCCTTTGGCATCAAGGCCGATACAGACTTCAGCCGTATCATATCCTACTGCGGCACTGTGGATTACCTGCTCTTTGACACCCACACGCCGGCCGCAGGCGGCAGTGGCCGATCATTTGACCACTCGCTCCTCTCGCAGTACAAGGGGAACACCCCCTTCATGCTCAGTGGCGGTCTGGGACCCGACTCGGTCGCAGAACTGCAGACCTTCAGCCATCCTGCGTGGTGCGGCATCGACCTCAACAGCCGCTTCGAGATGAGTCCTGCGCTCAAGTCGGTAGGACGGTTGCAGACCTTCCTGGCCGGGCTGGGCCGATAGGCTTGACCGTCCGCTCCACAAGCCGCTCATATCACACGAAAACAGCATCATCACATCATCTATCCGCAACAAACACTTACATCCTATGAATCGCATCAACCAACTCTTTGAGCAGAAGCATGACCATGTGCTCGATATCTACTTCTGCGCTGGCTATCCCCATCTGGACAGCACCCTGCCCACCCTGCAAGCCCTGCAAGACGGCGGCATCGACATGGTCGAGGTCGGCATTCCCTTCAGCGACCCCATGGCCGACGGCCCCGTCATCCAGACTGCCGCTACGCAAGCCCTGCAAAACGGCATGTCGCTCCACAAACTCTTTGATCAGTTGAAAGAAGCGCGTCCTATGGGCATCACTATGCCTATCATTCTGATGGGCTACCTCAATGTCATCTACCAGTACGGTTTTGAAGCCTTCTGCAAGAGCTGCCAGGAGTGCGGCGTCGACGGCGCCATCATCCCTGATCTGCCCTTTGACATCTACATGCGGGACTACAAGACCACAGCCGACCGCTATGACATCAAGATTATCATGCTTATCACGCCGGAGACCTCGCCAGAACGCATCCGCCTCATCGATGAGGGAACCGACGGCTTCATCTACGAGGTATCCACCGACGCTACGACTGGAGCACAGCGCGAGTATGGGCCCAAGACGCTGGACTACTTCCGCCGCATCCGCGACATGAAGCTGCAGCATCCGACCCTCGTCGGATTTGGCATCTCCAACAAGGCCACCCTCACCGCCGCGCAGCAATATGCCGCCGGTGCCATCATCGGCAGCAAGTTCGTGCGTCTGTCGGCTGAGAGCGCCACGCCCGCCGAAGCCCTCACCAAGCTGCGGGAAGCCTTGCAGCAGGTCTGCCCAAGTCCCATCTCTTCCACTCTACTGCCTACAGCTCTCCACCATGCCTATTATCCCCATCCACTCCCTTGACGACGAGGCCTTGGCCCCCTTTGCCAGGCTCACCGAGGCTCAGCTGCGCCATCAGAGCGGGACGGCGCAGGGCATCTTCATTGCCGAGAGTCCCAAGGTCATCGACGTTGCTCTGAGGCAGGGAGTGAAGCCTGTCGCCCTGCTCTGTGAGCCCAAGCACATCACCGGCGATGCTGCCAGCATCATCGCGCGTGCCGGAGACATACCGGTCTATACCGGCGAGCGTCAAGTGCTGTCCCAACTGACCGGCTACACCCTGACACGGGGCGTGCTCTGCGCTATGCAGCGTCCCCAGCTGCCCACCCCGGAGTGCATTCTGCGGGATGCCGGACGCGTAGTGGTCATCGACGCAGTGACCGACACAACCAATATCGGCGCCATCTTTCGCTCGGCCGCCGCACTGGGTATCGATGCCGTGCTCCTGACACCTGACAGCTGCGACCCGCTCAACAGGCGGTCCGTCAGAGTCAGTATGGGAAGCGTCTTTCTTGTGCCCTGGACCTGGCTACCGTCCGGCGACGTGACGGACACGCTCCACCCGCTGGAATTTAAGACCGCTGCCATGGCGCTCTCCGACGACTCAATCTCGCTCGACGACCCACGTCTCAAGGCTGAGCCACGACTGGCTCTGATCATGGGGACTGAAGGCGACGGCCTGCCCAAGACAACCATTGGCCAAGCGGACTACGTGGTCCGCATCCCGATGAGCCACAACGTAGACTCACTCAACGTGGCCGCGGCCTCTGCCGTAGCCTGCTGGGAACTGCGTCGCCGCTAGGGGCGTATACAGCCCGGTTCTCCCGTTCTTCTGTCGTCTTTAGCCGCAGTGTGGCGGATGTATGAGGCAGAAGAAAGGCCGATGGTGCATGTCTGTTTACAAGAAAGCCCCGACGAAACTATCCGCCGGGGCTTTTCTGTATCTCTAGGGCTGATGTGAGACTGGCTGCAGCCTACTTGGCGCCGACCAAGGCCGACGCCTGATCTAGCAAGGCCGTCATGCGGTCAATCGTGGCACAGCGGAACTTGCCTTGCTCCTTATAAAACTTGTTTTTCTTCTTATTGATCGCCATCTCGTCGGTGATCAAGTCCTCCGCCTTAAGGTTTTCTCCCCCCGTCTCGCGGCCTATCTCATAGCTGTACTGGATATTATTCAGGCGAAGCTTGACTTGGCCATCTGCACACTGGGCCGAAACGATGTAGTAGAGGCCGGCGACATCAGTAAGCCAAGGCTTCTTGACAAAATACAGTTGCTCACCGATTGTAGCTGCGACCTGGCCGGCATCGGTCGCCTGATCGTCAAAATGGGAGATGATCTCGTTGTGAGAATCCGTGATCAGCTGTTGCTCAAATCCGCGCATGATTTCCTCCAGTTGGGACTGCGTCTTGCCGGGCGCCGCGATAGTACGCTCAAAGGTCACCTTGCCGTCCACCACAGGCACCTTGCCTACCCAGTACTTGGGGTCATAGGAATAGGTCTGAGTCTTAGTCTTTCCCGCTACAACAGTGGTCTTGGTAACCTGCTTCTCCTGAGCCTTCTTGGCGGCCTTGCGCGCGAAACGTCGAGCCTGGCCCTCATGGAGCAGGTCATCGTTGGAGTTTTGCGCCATCGCGGGCATTGCCAGTACGAAGGCGAGCAGGATAAGGAGATATTTCTTCATGGCTAAATGGTTTTGCATAAGATGTAGCAAAGGTAAAAAGATAAATCGAAATAAGCCTGTATCATGCAGGATAATTTTGTCTCACTTCGCGCCGGTACCCTACAGGCCGCAGCCGCCCTCCCGCCGGAGGCAACAGGGAGGGCACAATAGAGGAAAGCGGCAGACGAAGTGCGGCATCCGGCAAGACGGACAGCCGGACGAGTCTATGCTCGCGTGAAAGAGTTGCCGCAAAAGGCGTAAGCGACGTTTGCGCAACAAGGTCGGATGTAGTTTAAACTAGGTCCGATGTAGTTTAAACTGGAAGGCGAGTTGTTTTATCCCCCGCATCGCCCTATTGACAGGGCCTCAAAAAATATCTGTCAGGCCAGCAGCAAATAGCAAATAATGCGTACCTTTGTCTACTCAATATCAGCCTTCATCTTTACTACATATGAATATCAGTCCGGAGGAGCGCGTCAGTCGCGCCGTAGACCTCTTCATGCAGGGATACGGCTGCTGCCAGTCGGTAGTGGCCGCCTTTGCCGACCTCTACGGCTTCACTGACGAGCAAGCCAAGCGGGTAGCCGCAGGTTGGGGTGGCGGCGTGGGCCGTATGCGCCTGATGTGTGGCGCCGTCAGCGCCCTGGTGATTCTCGCAGGCATGGACTGCGGTCAGACGGAAGGCGGCGACCGTGAGGGCAAGGCGGCCTGCTATCGCGTGGTACAGGATCTGGTCGGAGAATTTAGCCGGCAAAATGGTTCTATCACCTGTGCCGAACTGCTTCATCTCAAGCCTGAGGCTGTCGCCAAAGCGCGCGCCGCACTCAGTCCCCGCGATGCTACCGTAAAAGCCCCAACTGATGACAGCACGCCCTCATACATTCCCTCTGAGCGTACGCAGCAGTACTACAAGACACGCCCGTGTGCCGCCAAGGTGGAATGCGCCGCCCGCATCTATGCCCAGCATCTCTGCCGTAAGAGCCACGAGTCTTGACGCCACGGCACCGGCAGAGGCTTTATACCTAAGCATTCAACAAAAACATTTATCCCAATATGAACAGACTCTCTCCCGCCAGGACACTGCTACTCACGCTGCTGCTCCTGCTCGCCGTGCCCACCGGCACATGGGCCATCAAGATCGTACACGGCCCTTACCTGCAAAATGTATATCAGACTGAAGCCACCATCGTATGGCAAAGCGACAAGCCCAGCGTGGGCTGGGTCGAAATAGCCCCTGACGACGGTACGACCTACTACGCCCAAGCCCGTACTAAGTACTATGACACCCATATCGGCATCAAGCGTACCTCAGAGCTCCACGCAGTGCGTCTCACCGGCCTGCGTCCCGGCACACGCTACCGCTACCGTGTCTATGCCAAGGAGGTACTCCGTCACGAGGGCAACTGGGTAGGCTACGGCAGGGTGGCAGCCACAGACGTCTTCCAGCACAAGCCGCTCTCCTTTGTCACGCTCGATGCCAACAAGCAGGAGACCTCCTTTGTCATGCTCAACGATGTGCACGGACGCCATGACATGATTACGCCCTTACTCCAGAAGGCGGACTACAAGCATCGCGACGTCATCCTCTACAATGGCGACATGATCTCCATCACCAACTCTACAGATGACTACTTCACCGGATTTATGGACGAGAGCATCAAGCTCTTTGCCTCCGAGCGCTGTATCTACTACGTCAGGGGCAACCACGAGACGCGCGGCGAGGCAGCCACTGCCTTCCAGGACTACTTCAATCCCCGTCAGCCTCACCTCTACTTCAGCTTCCGTCAGGGGCCGGTCTATTTCATCTGTCTGGATACCGGCGAAGACAAGCCCGATGATGACATCGAGTACGCAGGCATCACCGACTACGACAACTACCGCTCCGAACAGGCTGCCTGGCTCAAGACACTGCCCTCCGATCCGCTCTACCAGAGTGCACGATGGCGCATCGTTGTCGCCCACATGCCGACCATAGACGACCCCTCGTCGTGGCACGGACAGATGGACTGCCTCAAAAAGTTTACCCCCGTGCTCAATAGCATGGACATCGACCTGATGGTCTGCGGCCATATGCATGAAGACATGTACCGCGAGCCCAACCAGACGGTACACTATCCCGTACTGGTCAACTCCAACCGCGGTATCCTCGAGGCTGAGACCGAGGGCAACCAGCTGCGCGTGAAAGTCACCCGACTCGACGGTAAGACGGTCAATGCCCGTACCTACCAGGCCCGACGCTAAGCACGGACGGACCGGCCTACTGAATCCAGACGGTCGAAATATCGACAAAAGGTGGAGCTAAGCCAAAGATTATTCGTACTTTTGTAGCTTGAAATGAAACGTTCCATCGTATACTGTCTCCTTCTCTTGGCCATAGGTCTGGGCCGACCTGCCCACGCCCAGGAGATCAGCCCGCAAGACTCGCTCCGCATCAGCCTGCTCACCTGCTCGCCCGGACGCGCCATCTATGAGTACTACGGACACTCCGCCCTACGCGTACAAGATCTCACCAGCGGCGCAGACTGGGTAGTCAACTACGGACTCTTTGACTTTGACCAGCCACACTTCATCAGCCGGTTTGTACTGGGTCGGACCGACTATATCGTAGGCGCCTGCCCTACGGAGAAGTTTCTCCCCGAATACCGCGACCGCGGCAGCGACGTGACAGAGGACGTGCTCAACCTCAGCCAGCCTGAGGCTCACCGCCTCTGGGAGGCCTTGCGGCTCAACTGCCAACCGGAGAACAGGACTTACCACTACGACTTCTTTTACGACAACTGCGCCACGCGCGTCCGTGAACAGATCAAGGCGGCCCTCAATGGCAAGCTCATCTATACTACAGAGGAGCAACAGCGCACGCTCCGCCAGATTGTCCACCTCTACAGCGCTCCCTATGCGTGGAGCACCTTTGGCCAGGACCTTCTGCTCGGCGCTGAGGCCGACCGCTCCGTCCCGCGCGAAGTACAGCAATTCGCCCCGATAGAGATGGAGTCCGACCTGGTCACAGCGCTGGTCAGAGACTCGAGCGGCGATGTCAGACCTCTCGTCTCCCAGCATCACAAGCTCGTCGTAGGCAAAGGCATCGACACGACTCCGGCACTGCCTCTGAGCCCGATGGCATGCAGTCTGATCCTGCTGAGCCTCGTCTTTGTCGCCAGCGTATGGGAGCTGTGGAAGCGCCGTATCCTATGGCCGATAGACTTGGTGCTGCTCGCGCTGCAGGGACTGGCCGGCTGCCTGATCTGCACGTTGCTCTTCTTCTCCCAACATCCGACCGTGGACAGCAACTATCTGGCCCTGATATTCAATCCTCTGCCTCTCTTGCTGCTGCCCTGGATCATCAAGCGCGAGCGCCGCGGACTGCCCAGCCAGTACCACCGCTGGGCGAGAATATGGCTTTTCCTCTTCATCTGCGGTTCCTACTTCATTCCGCAATATTTCAGCGGAGAGGTGATGGCTTTGGCACTGTGTTTGCTACTGAGAAGCGTGGTCAATCACGCCGTGGCCTATCTCAACCGCCGTCAGGCACAGGCAGCAGAGACTTCTGCTGTGCAGCCGCAAGAGGCCCCCTCAGACCAACCAACCCGCTCTTAACATTTGGCACAACTACGACTCTATATCATCTACTGACACCCTGCAGACCGTGAAACGCATCTACTACATCCTTCCTCCCCTCCTTGCCGTACTGGCCATCGCCAGCGGAGAGGCTCAGGTGGCTGCCAGCGTACCCAAGGTCGTCGTTAGTATCACCGTGGACCAACTCCGCAGTGACTATCTCAATGCCTTCATGCCGCTATATGGGGAAGACGGGTTTAAGCTCCTGATGAAGCAAGGGCGGGTCTACTCCCACGCCGAGTTTCCTCAGAGTCGTCTCAACCGCGCAGCCTGTGTGGCGACCGTGGCTACAGGCACAGTGCCCTATGATCACGGCATCGTAGACGACAGATGGCTTGACCGCAAGACACTACGCCCTGTAGGCTGTGTAGACGACGATATGTATGAAGGCTTGCTCACGGCTGAGAAATCGTCAGCCCGTAAGCTGAGCGTTTCCACGCTAGGCGATGAGCTCAAGGTGGCGACGGAAGGCAAAGCCATCGTATACAGCATTGCACCCTTCAGAGACGCGGCTATCCTGAGCGCAGGCCATGCCGCCGACGGCGCATTCTGGATTAATACGACTACAGGCCGATGGTGCGGCACGAGCTACTACGGACAGTTGCCCTCATGGCTTCTGGCCGCCGACCGCAACGAGCCGCTCGACGACCTGCTCCGTCGCACCGACTGGCGTCCCGCATCAGCCCTGAGCGGTAACTTCAGCTACTTCCTCTCGGGCGGGATGAAGCACCCCTTCAGCTATAAGCTTAAGGGCAGCCACCGCTTCGCCGCATTCTCGACGAGCGGCCTCGTCAACGAATATGTAAGTTCCATCGCCAAAACCTGCATCAACCATAGCGGCATGGGCAACGACCCCGTCACTGACTATCTCGCCGTGACCTACTATGCTGGCAACTATGAGCACAAGCCCGTCAGCGAGACGCCGATGGAGATGCAGGACACCTATGTACGCCTCGACAAAGCCCTGGGACAACTCATCCAGGCCGTAGACGCCAAGGTCGGCAAGGGCAACGCGCTCTACGTACTTACCTCCACGGGCTACACCGACGAGGAGACGACCGACCTCACCCGCTATCGCATACCGGCAGGCACCTTCTACATTAACCGATCCGCCGGCCTGCTCAATATGTATCTCATCGCGCTCTATGGACAAGGTCAGTATGTCGAGGCCACGTTGGGCAATGAGATTTACCTCAACCGCAAGCTGATTGAGGACAAGCAACTCAGTCTTGCCGACGTGCTGGAGCGCAGTCAGGAGATCCTGCTCCAGAGCGACGGCGTCAAAGATGTATATACCTCACAGCGACTCCTGCTCGGCGCATGGACGCCCGGCATCAGCCGCATCCGCAATAGCTACAATCCCAAATGCTCCGGCGATATCCAGGTGCAGGTGGCACCGGGCTGGAGGCTGTATAACGAAGAGACCAAGGACAACCGTATCGTCAGGGAGGGCTATACGCCCTTCCCCATCGTATTTTATGGCGCCAATATCCCTGCCGAGACTATCGATACGCCAGTGACCACCGACTGCATCGCCCCTACGCTGGCCCAGGTCATGCGCATACGCGCTCCCAACGCCTGCTCCACCGCCGCTCTCACAGGATTTGCCAACTAAATCAAACCAACAAGCTAAATACATCCAATATAATATGAACTTAAATTCACTTATCTCAAAACTCTTCGGCAATAAGTCTGATCACGATATGCGCGAGATACAGCCATACGTGGAGCAGATCAAGCAACAATACGAAGTAACAGACAAGCTGAGCAACGACGAACTGCGCGCCCGCACCAAGGCCCTGCAGCACCAGGTACAGCACAGCGCAGACGATATCCGCGAGGAAATCAACAGTGTCAAAGCCAAGATAGAGGAGACGCCCATCGAGGACCGCGAGGATCTCTTCAACCGCGTCGATAAACTCGAGAAGGACGTGCTCGACCGCTTTGAGGAAGAACTCAACAAGGTGATGGTCGAAGCCTTTGCCATTGTCAAAAGTACCGCCCGCCGTTTTGCTGAAAACGAGACTGTAGAGGTCACCGCCACAGACTTTGACCGCGAGCTCGCAGCTACTCACGACTTTGTCGACATTGAGGGCGACAAGGCCATCTACCACAACCACTGGGTCGCAGGCGGCAACGACACCGTCTGGGACATGATACACTACGACGTGCAACTCTTCGGTGGAGTCGTGCTCCATCAAGGCAAGATCGCCGAGATGGCCACTGGTGAAGGCAAGACGCTCGTCGCTACCCTCCCAGTCTTTCTCAACGCCCTCACTGGCAATGGCGTCCATGTCGTAACTGTCAACGACTACCTGGCTAAGCGTGACTCCGAGTGGATGGGGCCGCTCTACATGTTCCACGGCTTGAGCGTAGACTGTATCGACAAACATCAACCTAACTCCGAGGCGCGCCGCAAAGCTTACCAGGCTGACATCACCTTCGGCACCAACAATGAGTTTGGCTTTGACTATCTGCGCGACAACATGGCGATTTCGCCTCAGGACCTCGTACAGCGTGCCCACAACTTCGCCATCGTCGATGAGGTGGACTCCGTCTTGATCGACGATGCCCGTACACCGCTCATCATATCCGGCCCCGTGCCCAAGGGAGACGACCAGAGCTATGAGGAATATCAGCCCCTGATCGAACGCCTCTACGAAGTACAGCGCAAGCTCGCCACCGACTACCTCTCCGAAGCCAAGCAACTCATCGGATCAGGCGACAAGGAGAAGGAGGAGCAGGGATTCCTGCAACTCTTCCGCAGCCACAAGGCACTGCCCAAGAACAAGGCGCTCATCAAGTACCTCTCGGAGCCAGGCATCAAGACTGGCATGCTCCGCACCGAGGCCATCTACATGGAGAACAACAACAAGCGCATGCCGGAAGCCACAGACCCGCTCTACTTCGTCGTGGACGAAAAGCTTAACAGCGTCGATCTTACCGACAAGGGTAATGACTGGCTCGCCAAGCAGGTCAGCGACCCGACGCTCTTCGTGCTGCCCGACGTGACTAGCCAGCTCTCCGAACTGACCGCAGACAGCAGCCTCTCAGATGAGGAACGTATCAACCGCAAAGACCAAATACTCAGCGACTACGCCGTCAAGAGCGACCGCGTCCACACCATTCTTCAGCTGCTCAAGGCCTACACCATGTTTAACCGCGACGACGAGTACGTAGTCATCAACGGCGAAGTAAAGATCGTCGATGAGCAGACAGGACGTATCATGGAGGGCCGCCGCTGGAGCGACGGATTGCATCAGGCCGTCGAGGCAAAGGAACACGTTAAGGTCGAGGCCGCCACACAGACCTTCGCCTCCATCACACTGCAGAACTACTTCCGCATGTACCACAAGCTCGCCGGTATGACCGGTACCGCCATCACGGAAGCCAAGGAGTTCTGGGATATCTATAAGCTCGACGTCGTAGAAATACCAACCAACAAGCCCGTCATCCGCAAGGACCTCAACGACCGCGTCTACAAGACCAAACGAGAGAAGTACAACGCAGTCATCGAGGAGATTGTCAAGATGCGCAACAGCGGCCGTCCGACACTGGTCGGCACCACGAGTGTAGAGATATCCGAATTGCTCAGCCGCATGCTGACCATGCGCAAGATACCCCACAATGTACTTAATGCAAAGCTCTTCCAGAAGGAGGCAGACATCGTAGCCAAAGCCGGACAGTCCGCTCCCGGCACTGTCATGATTGACGGCAAGCCAGAGGAACGCCTCCTCGGTACCGTCACCATCGCAACCAATATGGCCGGCCGTGGTACCGATATCAAACTGACGCCCGAAGTCAAGGCCGCAGGTGGCCTCGCCATCATCGGCACAGAGCGCCACGAGAGCCGGCGCGTCGACCGCCAGCTGCGAGGACGAAGCGGACGTCAAGGGGATCCGGGCTCCAGTGTATTCTTCGTCAGCCTTGAGGACAACCTCATGCGCCTCTTCGCCTCAGAAAAGATCTCCAAAGTCATGGACCGCTTCGGCGTCAAGGAGGGCGAGGTCATCGAGTCCCCCATCATCAACCACTCCATCGAGAGAGCCCAGCGCAAAGTGGAGGAAAACAACTACGGTATCCGTAAGCACCTCCTCGACTACGATGACGTGACCAACAAGCAGCGAACCGTCATCTACGAGAAGCGGCGTCACGCGCTGATGGGAGAACGTATCGGCATGGACATCAGCAATATGATCTGGGACCGTTGCGTTGAGATCATCGACAAAAACGATTGGGAGGGCGTCAAGGAGTACTTCCTCAAGACCTTTGCTATGGAGGCTCCCTTTACAGAGGAAGAGTTTGAGGGCGCCAAGAGCCGCGAGGACCTGCACGAGAAAGCCTTCGCCGAGGCTATCGCCAACTTCAAGCGACGCACCGACCGCATGTCGGAAGTCGCCAACCCTGTCATCCGTCAAGTCTACGAGACCCAAGGCGACCAGTATGAGCGCATAGCCGTGCCCGTCACCGATGGCAAGCGCGTATATCAGATCACGTGCGACCTCAAGGAGGCCTACGAGACACAGTCCAAATCTCTCGTCAAAAACTTTGAGAAGAGCATCATGCTGGCCGTCATCGACGACGAATGGAAAGAGAATCTGCGCGCCATAGACGAGCTCCGTCACAGCGTCCAAAACGCAAGCTATGAGCAGAAGGACCCACTCGTCATCTTCAAGCTCGAGAGTGTACAGCTCTTTGACGCTATGATCAACCGCATCTTCAATCGTACTGTCTCCATCCTCATGCGCGGACAAATCCCGATGCAGGATCCATCGGAAGTACAGCAGGCTCCCTCTGAGCAGCAGATGGCCCGCCAGCGCAGGCCTCAATACCGCGAGAGCCGTACAGATGATCTCCACGACGAAGCTCAGCAGACTGCTGCACACCAGGACACCCGCGATCAGGCACAGCACAAGCCGCAGCCCTATATCGCCGAAAAACTGCCCGGACGAAACGATCCCTGTCCTTGCGGATCAGGCAAGAAGTTTAAGAATTGCCACGGCAAAAATCTCTTTAAGTAATCTGTCAAGCGCCGCATCCGCGCGCTGACCGACTATACCGCGAGGCGGCCCGCTGCTCTAAGACAGCGGGCCGCCTTTTTGTCTTGTACAAGGCACATCGTCAGCCTTGCCTCCCATCGTATCCGACAGAGGCGCAGCGAGTTGCCGCCAGAAACGCAAGACGAGGGAACCTGCGAAGACTCCCCCGTCTTTTACATTGACCTTGTCTATCTAACTAAGGTATCATGTCGTCCTCCTTGAAGTAGCACCCCATAGGACGCTGCTCCTTGTTGGCTACGCAGGCATTGTAGCGCGCCCGCGACCGACGTTCGCGGGCAAACATTCTCTTCGTGCCCTCTTCATCCTCCTTAAACTCAAGATGATTGTCAATAGCCATGGAGCCGGCCATCCCCTCTACGTCCAGATTGTCAGTACCTATGAGTGTAAACGTCCAGTTGTGCTTCTTCAGTTTCTCAATAAGCGTCTTGATCATCTCCAGATTGTACTCCTCTGAACAGTTTTCCTCGCCGTCTGTGATGATAGTCACCAGCACATCGTCATCGTCGCCTGTCTGTGCATTGAGTTTGCTGATACCCAGCCCGATGGCGTCGTAGAGAGGTGTCGCGCCGCCCGGTCGATATTCCTTTGTAGAGAGCTTGTGCGTCTGGGATGCCGGCGCGTTGTCAAATACATAGCGCTTGTGGTCGCTGTCAAAGGTGATAAGCGTCACGCGCTGCTCCATGTCCTTGTGCAGCTTCTGCATTTTCTTCACCGTCTCCAGTGTTTCGTTGAGCCCCAGGAGTGCTTGCTTCTCTATGACACACATACTACCGCTCTCATCAACAATAATCAGATTGAATACTCGTTTCATTACTTTTTCTCCTTTTTATTTTAATGGATTAAACTTAATATTTCGGCGCCTTTTACCTTTTAAAAGAATAAAGGCATGCAAAAATTAAGTGCCGACCGAATTTTTATTAATTTTGTTTCGAGATGACAAGAGAAAAGGACAAGAAGCCCGCCATCGGGCTGTCGGACGAAGAAATTGTCGAGGGATTGCGGAAACGCGATCCGCAGATCACGCGCGACTATTTCTACGGCATCTGCCGCATCGCCTACCATATATATAATAGGCGCTACCTACTGGAGAGAAAAGTCGGCCTAGACTTCTACAGCATCGCCCATGAGTATTACCTTGCCCTCGACAAGTACGATTTTCGTCAATTGGAGGACCGAAAAAGCGGCATGACGCTGAAGACATGGATGATCAACGGCTTCCGCTTTGTGCTGCTCGACCGCATGAAGGCGTACCAGAAGGAACACAGCATGCAGAGTTTTGAGGAGCGGATGGAGAAGGCCGATCTCAGCTTTGACATTCCCGACGACAACTTTGCTGAGGACTTCCGCAATACGGTCTATGAAATCTGTCACAGCGTGCTGGGGCGTGACAGCCGCTCATCCCTTATCCTCCAGATGATACTCTTGGAAGGCTTCAAGGGAAAGGAAGTGGCTGCACAACTTGGCGTCAGCCCATCCGCCGTAACACAGAGGTACCATAAGCTGATGGAGGAGATTGTCATCCCCTACTTCAAGCGCTACTATACCTCCCCTATCTACATGCATCCGATGGAGAGCATATCCGGTCAATACGAATCACAAAAATTCGCTCTGGACGATATATCACCAAGCGCTCCGCAAGAGACAGGTCCCAAGCATAGAAATATCTCCCGGCGGATTACGCCCGACGATATCACCTCGCTTCGCCCCAACGAGGTTTTTGTCTTTGGCAGCAACCTTGCCGGTATGCATGGGGGCGGCGGCGCACGCATGGCGCGCCTCTACTTCGGAGCCGTGCTGGGCAAGGGCGATGGCCCGCAAGGCCAGAGCTACGCCATTCCGACCATGCAGGGCGGTGTAGAGACGATCCTGCCCTACGTCGACAAGTTTATCGCTTACGCCAAGGCGCATCCTGAACAGAAATTTCTCGTCACGGCCATCGGCTGCGGCATCGCCGGATTTATGCCCGAGGACATCGCGCCCTTGTTTGAGGACGCAATAGATGTAGAGGGCATCTGCCTTCCGCAGTGTTTCTGGGACGAGCTCGTCTAAGCCCTTATATATATTATGACCTTGCCCTATAAAAAATATCGGATACAAAATGAATATTGAAGAGGTACGTGAGTATGCGCTGTCCCTGCCGGGTACGACAGAGGATCAGGCGTATGGAGAGGACTGGGTCCTCTTTAGGATAGAGGGGAAGATATTCCTTCATATCTGGCTCGAAGCCCCGGCGCCCTCCTGCGCCATCAAGCTTCCTCCGGAGCAAGGACAAGTGTTGCGCATCCGATATACGGGCATCCGCCCGGCTTACCATCTCAACAAGACCCACTGGAATGACATCCTCCTCGACGAGATAGACGACGGCATGGCCAAAAGCCTCATCACGGAGTCCTACAAGCTCGTACTCAGCAAGTTGCCCAAGCGTCTGAGGGAGAAGTACATCAACAAGCAACGGACAAATTCCTGACAGGAACCCGACGCTTACCAGCAGGAGCAAGAAGAAAAAACATCATATCTAGAGAAACGAAATATGAATTTCAAGGAATTAGCCATCAAGCGCTTCTCCGTACGCAAATATACGGATGAGCCGGTCAGCAAGGCTGACCTGGAGTATATCATGGAGTGTGTGCGGCTGGCGCCGTCAGCCTGCAACCGACAGCCATGGAAATATTGCCTCCTCACATCCGATGAAGCCAAGGACAAGATCAGGCAGTGCTACCATCGAGACTGGTTTAAGACCTCTCCGATGTACATCCTGTGCATGAAGGATGTGAGCAATTGCTGGGTGCGTACCGATGACAACAAGCCTCATGGCGACGTCGACCTGGGCATCGCCGTCGAGCACCTGTGCCTCGCGGCAGCGGAGCGAGGCCTGGGCACATGCTGGGTGTGCAATTACGATGTAGAGGCCGTCAAGCGCCTTTTCCCAATGGCCGGCTACGAGGCCGTAGCCATCATCCCCATCGGCCATATCGCCGAGGATTGTCCCCATGGGGAAAAGAAGCGCAAGGAGATCGACGAGATTGTAGAAGAAATATAACTCAAGGCATCAGAAGGACAGAAAGACAAGGTCCCCTTACCCGTAGTTACCGGAAATGTGCCCGTGAGAGGGGCTCTGCCTCTGGCGTAAGCGACGGCATCATGTCTAGTAACCGGAGGACAAGGTGCTCGGAGAGACACGGAGTATTTCAAGTAAGTCAAAGACCCAACTGATGCAGGATACGGCCGCATCATCCGGCGGGTAAAAGCTGTAAACACAAGATCTAGATAAGACAAATCAATCAGCAAATGAAAAATTTCCAATCAAATGCGTGGCTGTTGCCACAGACTGTGCTGATCATCGGCACTTATGACAAAGACGGCAAGCCCAATGCCATGAATGCCGCCTGGGCTGGACAATGGGACCAGCATGAGATCATGATTTCGCTTGGCTCTCATCAGACGACCGACAATCTCAAGGAAAACCCGGACTTCACGGTAGCCTTTGCTACGACAGAGACCATGGTCGCATCCGATTATGTAGGCCTCGTGAGTGGCCGTAAGTCCCCTGACAAGGTACAAAAGACAGGCTGGACGGTCGAGAAGGCTCCTGATGTCAACGCTCCGATATTCAAGGAGTTTCCGATGGTCTTGGAGTGCCGCGCCAAGCAGAAGATAGATGAGAGCAGCACTGGCTGCTATCTGGTAGCAGAAATCGTCAATATCCTCTGCGATGAAAAGTATCTGGCCGAAGACGGCAAGCCTGACGTGGAGAAGATGCAACTGATCACTTTCGACCCCGTTCATCACACCTATATCCAGCTAGGCAAGACCGTGGGCCATGCCTTCTCCGCCGGAAAACAGTTAAAATAAGGTATTCCATAGATCATAAACTCTTGTGATTGCACATGGACCGCGCGAGAGATCCGATGGGCAGGGCCATTGCCGAGTATTATGAGACGGGCAAGGCAGACAGACTGAGGGTGCTTTCTCCGATGTTTGAGGAGGACGAGATTCCCTTGGCCACTCTCTTCCGGGATCGCCCATCTATGCCGGAGATAGAGCGCACAGCTCTGGACATGGCCAGAGGAAGGGTGCTGGATGTCGGAGCCGGAGCCGGGTGTCACACCCTTGCTCTCCAGGAGCAAGGGCTGGATGTGACCGCCATCGACGTTTCCCCCTTGTCTGTCGAGACGATGAAAAGGCGCGGAGTCAAGCAAGCGTTTGAGCAGGACTTCTTCGAGTTGGGCACCCGGCAATCCGCCTTGCCTCCTGAGAGGCAATACGATACCATCCTGATGTTGATGAACGGCATCGGACTCGTGGGGACGCTGAAACGAATGCCAAAACTCTTCAAGCTGTTCGACAAGATTCTGGCCCCCGGGGGACAAGTTCTCTGCGACTCATCAGATATCAGCTATGTCTTCGACACCGGGGACGGTACCCTTGAGTTGCCCGAGGATATGGAGTACTATGGACAGCAGAGCTTTCTGATGCAGTACAAGGACGCCATCGGAGACCCCTTCGACTGGCTCTACATCAATGCCGAGACCTTGAGACAAGCAGCCGGGAAACAGAGCTATGCCGTCGAGGTTGTGGCCGAAGGGACTCACTATGATTATTTGGCAAGGTTGACCAGAGGCCTTCCCGCAGGAGATGATGCAAAGCTTTCCGCCGGGCCTTCACTGGCAAAGGCAAGAGGAGAATTTTTATAAACTCCTTTATGATTGCGGTGGCCTGTTTAGCAGCGGCGACCATCTGACCAACGCGCTCAGGAGCGACGGCTACGAGGTATTGAGCGGGCCGACGACCATAGGAGACGGCTACTATGAGAGCGGTATCGTCGGGTCTGAGAAAATTCTGATTGAGATAACGACCTAAATACGCCCACTCATTTGCTGACAATCATACCGCGACAGTGGCATGGAGCGCTATGCGAAAAACGGATGCGCCTCTCTGGCTCTTATCCCCTATCTTCACGACGGCTCCTGGCAGGGATACGACAAAAAAAAGGGCATTATATGACGGCCACCGACGGGCTCATAAGGACAATGCCACGGCCAATACAAACTACGGACGAAAAAAGTAAGACATGAAAACGGAAATTGAGAAAATGCGGAGCGAAGAGCCGTACAGCCATGCCGCCCCCGAGGTAGCACAGAGCATCTCGCGCGCCCAAAGACTTTGCGCCAAACTGCAGACCATGACCATCGCAGACCGAGACTACCGGGAGACGATACAGGAGCTGATCCCTGGCATGGCACCCACGGCCTGCATATGTCCGCCCTTCCACTGCGACCACGGACATGGCATCAGCATAGGCGAAGGCACCTTTATCAACTACAACTGTACGATGCTTGACAGCGGCCATATCCGTATCGGAAGCCACTGTCAGATAGGGCCCAACTGCCAGTTCTACACGGCCAGTCACCCCCTCGGCTATATAGAGCGCCGCAAGCCTGTCGAGACCTCATGGCCCATCACTATCGGCGATGACTGCTGGCTGGGCGGCGGCGTCATCGTATTGCCGGGCATCACCGTCGGAGCCAGAAGCATCATCGGGGCCGGTTCGGTCGTAACGAAAGACATCCCTGAAGACTCTGTGGCCGTCGGAAATCCCTGCCACGTAATCAGACACAGACATGAGCAGAATTGAGAGAGAGAAGCGGATAGTTCGTAAGATGATTGAGCTCTATTGCCATCATCGGCTCAAGCAGGACACCATGCCAGAGGAGTACCAGCGTCTGGCTGATTTCGCATGCCATCGCTTAGACCATTGCAAATATGGAGAGCACAAGACAGCCTGCAAGGACTGTCCCACCCACTGCTATGCGCCTAAGGAACGCGAGCAGATCAGAGAGGTCATGCGATGGGTCGGACCGAGGATGCCCCTCTATTCGCTCAAGGAGACCCTCCGGCATCTGCTGGACAAATGAGCAAGTTCGTGACTTGTGCGTGAGAGTCCCTACTCCTATCAAACACATAGCCCGTTTATCAAAAGCGGTAAGGACTGTTTGTCTTTCATATAAAAAAAAGAGCCAAGATTTCCAAATCGTCCTCGGAGACGAAAGGACAAAAATTCGTTCAAGCCACCTTTATAACTCGATGAAAGCCAATAAATTACAAACAAGATTTGATGTTCTCGCAACTAACTGGCTATCAAGCGATAACAACTCGCCTTCCAGTTTAAACTAAGTCCGACCTAGTTTAAACTACATCCGACCTTGTAGCGCGAACAAGGCGACTGTTCATCACTACATCGGCACCTGTATGAGACAGTATCCCAAATTTATTATATAAAAAATATACCAGTAACACATGAACATCTTACATCTATCCGATACCCATGACAAGCATCACGAGCTGCCCTCTTTGCCAGAGGCAGACGTGATCGTCCATTCCGGAGACTTCACCTTTGCTGGCAGCGAACGGGAAACTTACGACTTTTTGGACTGGTTTTGTAGCCTCCCATACAGACATAAGATTTTCATTGCGGGCAATCACGACATGTGCATGCGCGGGATTGAGGATATCCAAGGGCTGCCCGGCGACGTACATTACCTATGCAATAGCGAAGTCGTGATAGACGGTTACAAGTTTCTCGGCATACCCATGTTTATAGAGGATGTCGTCGACGGCACGCTGGACAAGATGATTGACAGCATCCCCGCTGATGTGGACATTCTCGTAACACACCAGCCGCCATACGGCATCGGGGACCTTTGGCACGGACAACATTTCGGTAGCAAGGCGCTACGACAAAAGATAGATGGGATGCCGTCACTGAAGGCTCATCTGTTTGGTCATCAGCACGACGCCTATTCGCTTAGCCATCAAGGATGTACTATCTTTAGCAACGCTGCAGTATTGGATTGTCAGTACCATCCGGTCGCCTTGCCAAGAGTGATTGAGATCTGAAGTCTTATTCTTGCTTCTTTCACCCGCTCAGCATCTCCGATATCCCAAGGCGTATCCTCCCGTACAGAGGCTCTTACTTTCCGATGCAGAAGTTACTATTTGCAAATATAAGTATATGAAAATCAAATCAAACGCCTTTGTTTTAGGGTAACTAAAGTGACTCCGAGGGACGGTGGAGGGACCCAAAATAGGCAAAAATCTGCAACTGACGGAGCAGCGAGAGCAGAGTCAAGCCGGCTTGAACTCTGCCGAGTCGTGACGGAAGAAAACGAAGTTAAATATGACTGCCGTCAAAAAAAGAAAATGCAAACATCTGCGAAATCGATTTTCCAGTTCTTTGCACGTTTACACTTTTTAACGCAGATTTTTGCTCATTCTTTCATTAAGGTTTAGTTTAGGTTATAGATATATAATATGGGTATAAACTAAACCAAAGGGTTGCGCTATCAAACAGAATAATTGGCTTCTCTTTTTTTTGGACGGCAATCATATCTCATATTTAGAGTTATATGCGTGTATTTTGCTTCCAAATTCGATAAAAATGCGAATTTGGAGATAAGAATCTATATAATAGTGTAATTTTAGGCGAAAACAGTACAAAGGTAATGTTTATTTTATTATATTTGCACCAAAATTACTCAGTATGACATTACAAAAGTGGATTGAAGATAGAGCTATTCATGGTTTTCCTACGTTTTCTATTGAGGATGTAAGGGCTGCTGACTTGTGCTCTTCTGAACAGATTCTTCAAAATGAACTTTCCAGACTTAGTTCAAACAAGACTATAGCCAGTGTATATAGAGGGTATTACGTTATTATTCCCACTCAATATGTGTTGCGTGGATCTGTGCCAGCAACCTATTATATTGATCAGTTAATGTCGTATTTGCAAAAGCCTTACTATGTATGTATGCTTAGTGCAGCCGAGATGCTTGGTGCAGCTCATCAACGTCCCCAGCAATTCTCTGTAATGACGACCTTTCCTAAGCGTAGGACAGTCTCTACCCGTAATGTAACCATTGATTGGTATTATCGGGATGGACTGCCAGAGGAAGCCCTGATTACAAAGAATACAGAGACGGGAACTATCCGCATATCTAATCCTCTTTTAACAGCCGCAGACTTAGTGCAATATCAGCAACATGTAGGCGGATTGTCGCGAGTCGCCACCATACTTGAAGAACTTTCAGAGCAGATTGACATTAATAATCAGTTTACGCCACTTGCAACTTATGTAAAAAAGGTTGTATGGCAACGACTTGGCTATATACTTGAAAATGTCGTTGGTGAAAAGAACTTGGCAGATGACTTGTATGAACGGCTTCGTGCATCTTCGGGGTATTTCAAATATCAACCTTTGAGTACATCGGCAGAAGATAATCCATCAAATAGAGATAGTCGATGGAAGATAAACATAAACGTAGAAATAGAAACAGACGATATATGATAAACAGAACAGCTATACAACAGTGGAGCGAGCATGCTCCCTGGATAGATAATGCACAGATTGAGCAAGACCTGATTATATGTCGTGCCTTGGTTGCCATCTTTAGTGATGAGTTCTTGGCGTCGCAGTTAGCTTTCCGTGGTGGAACAGCTTTGCATAAACTTTATCTCTCGCCTCAGCCACGCTATAGTGAAGATATCGATTTGGTTCAGATTACCCCTGGACCTATCAAGCCAATCATGTATCGATTAGGCGAAGTTCTTGACTGGCTACCAGATAGAGTAACTAAGCAGAAGCGATACAATAATACTATGCTGTTTCGAGTGGAGTCTGAAATACCACCTACGGTACAGATACGTCTGAAAGTTGAAATCAATTGCTTCGAGCATTTCAACGTACTTGGGCTGACAAAGATTCCGTTCAAAGTGGAGAACTCATGGTTCACTGGCGAAGCCGAACTGACGACCTATCATTTCGAAGAACTCTTGGGAACCAAACTTCGTGCCCTTTATCAGCGCAAGAAAGGTCGTGACCTCTTTGACCTTTATATCGCCTTACAGCGAAAGGACGTAGATGTTGATAAAGTCCTTCAATGCTACAAGAAGTATATGGAGTTTGTGGTTGATAGGGCTCCATCTTACAAGCAGTTTGTCAATA
>Ga0256404_1001077_pt1 | contig 68830 bp, 55 predicted proteins | sample RumenRJG_01DNA_FD_185990 | JGI IMG/M metagenome (GOLD analysis project Ga0256404, IMG submission 185990) | Bovine rumen microbial communities from Lethbridge, Alberta, Canada - RJG_01 | ecosystem: Host-associated > Mammals > Digestive system > Stomach > Rumen | place: Canada: Alberta | collected... | reverse complement strand
TCTCACGGGAACAAGCAAGGTTCGCTTCTGCAAAATACCAGGCTACCATCGGCTTCTTCGTGGAATACTGAACTGACAATTGGGCAAACTCGGAGTACTCCTGAATGAGCTTATACATGCTGCTGGCCGTGTAGCTAAGACTTGCTGCCAGCAGGACATAAGAGTAGCCGTTGGAGAGCTTGGAGTCCAAGGTGGTACGGGCATCATTGAACTTGTTGGCACCCTTGGTCACCATAGACTGCTCTCCGAAACTGACGGCAATCTTATCCCTTGCAGCATCCTCTTCACCCTTTATCATCTTGTGAAGACTGATCAGGGCCTCGATGGTTGGGAAATCCTGCGGCCACTCAATGGCTAACGCCTTTCCCTGTATAAGGAGGACGGCCATCATTATCAGAAAAATCCTTCTCATGCGCCCAGACCCTCCCAGTCGTTAATCAGTCCTTCCACCATGTTCTTGCCTGTGAAGTAGGCTGCCCATGAATCACAGTCGATGGCCAGCAGGAGGTTGTTCATGTCGCTGCAATACTGGCACATCATCGTAATGGCCTCCATCTTGTAGCGTATCTCCAGCAGATGGGTGTAGATTCGGTTGGCCAGTGTCAGACGCTCATAGCGGTCAATGAAGTTATAGCCGTCTCCGTTGCCACTGGCGGCTGTACCTACATTGGGAACATCTTTACTCTTCTTGATAGGGTTCTTCACCTTGCCGTTGTTGACAATATCCACGAAGTCCTTGACCAGCGACTCTGTTTCCAGTACGATGTCCGTCACCTCTTTGAGGCAGATGACATAGTTCTTGCCGGGCGACTTGTTCATATACTTCAGTACGACTGGCACATCTTTGAAGATTTCGGCCACACAAGAACCAATCTCCACATAATACTGTGACTCTGCACCGAAACCGCTGACATTTTCCATCGACATCTTGTAGAGTTCCTTGATGGTGGCCATCGTTGCCGTGTACTGCATGATCTTCTGCTGCTTGGAATTGATAGAGTCAAGCCTTGTGTTATGCTGACTCTCTATCAGTTCCTGTGAGGCGGCATTAGCAGTAACGGCTCCAGTCGTCCAAGGGTCAAACACCACCTTCCATCCTGCGTGTGCCTGTACGGACAGCAGGACTGCGCCTAATACGATTGCTAATCTTGCTCTTACCATAGTGACATAATGTTTTGATGATTATTGATTTGTCTGGCAAAGTCGAGGTACTTTCCTACATTTGCCTTCTTACGGTCTTTCTCGATTTCTATGATGGCTTGTTGGATATTGCCGAAGTGACGCTCATAGATTTTCAGAGCTTCCTTCTCCAGACGTTCGGTGGTGTAAGCCCAGTAGCACTCTGGCGGTTCCTCCACTCCGAATACGTCCCAGGTGTCACCACGGCGAATCCATACCTCACGGAAATAGGCACGGCCTTCCTTGTTCTTCAGACTGTTAATAGTAAAAATCTGCTGAAGCTGCACCTGTGTCAATCCGAGTTGGTCGGCCACATCCTGATAATTGTCCTTGAACTTCGACTGGTCAAGAAGGATGGTCACGTCGGCATTGGCTACGACGGCTTTCTTCAAAATGTCCGATGAAAGCAAGTCCTCCAACTCCTGTGTCACCACGCCTGCGATACCGTTGAACTTACGGACAGTCTTGAACAGGAACTGCAAGTAGGCAGCCATACGGGGTGTGGCAACGGCCTTCCATGCCTCTTCGATGATGATGGCCTTGCGACCTTTCTTCAGGCGCATCTTCTGAAGGAACACATCCATGATGATGAGTACGACGATAGGGAACAGGACAGGATCCTCTTTAATCTTGTCAATCTCGAATACGACGAACTTCTGTTCAAAGAGCGAGGCATCGGCATCGTTATTCAGCGTGTATTCCAGCTCACCGCCCTTGTAGAAACGACTGAGCAAAGCCGAGAAGTCGGCAATTCTGAACTTCACATCCTTATCCTTGCAGATCTGTGGGATGCGCTCGATGGCAAAGTCATAGAAGGAGTTGAAGGAAAGCGTAGTCACCTTCAGTTTGCGGCGGCGTTCCTCCATACGGTCAACCTCCTCGTTGAGTTTCATGAGGTAGGTTCCCTCCATCACTTCTGGAGTCAGACGGGAAAGCTGGTTCTCTGCTGCAGCAACCTCTCCAGCAGATGCGGCCTTGTCGTTGGCCAGATTCTGAAGCTTCTCCACCCAGCGGCGTTTCTTCTCCTTCTCCCTGCGCATTTTCTCCTCAGTTTCATCTGATGGTTCAGTCTGTTCAACAGGTTCAACTACCTCTTGTTGCTTCTCCTGCTCTGCATACTTCTTCTCCAACTCTTCCTCAAACTTGTCGTATTCACCATTCATCTTGTGCTTTAAAGTCAGCAGATGGATGATGTCCTGACGTTCCTGCTCGGTGTACTTCTCGAAGGGATGGAAGTAGGCCTCGTAATATTCCACGATGACCTGGTTCACTACAAGTTCCTCCACATCATCTGGGGCTTTTTCACCGATATAGATGAGGAAGATGAGGGTTTTAAGGAAGTTCTTCTTCTCTCCGAAGTTATCGTCATACTCCTGACGGGTAATCTTGAACGGATTCATGGAGATTGGCCGTTCCTTGGAGTAGGTGATATAGGTTCCTTTGTAATATCGGCAGATGCCTTCATAGGAGTCACCTGTATCGACCAACACAATGTCGGTGTCCTGGATCAGTAGCTGACGAACTACACTGTTCATATGAAACGACTTACCACTACCAGATGGCCCGATACAAAGGAAGTTGGCATTGTTGGTATGCTTGACCTTACCCTCCTTACCCGTGAAGTCGATACCGATGGGCAGTCCGTCACGGTCAGTATAATAGACCAAAAGGGGTGATAGTTCCGTCTGCTTGGTATGCTCCTTGAAAAAGAGACACACAGCAGCATCCGAAAGTGTCAGGAAGAGGTCATAGTCAGGATTGAAGGTGTAGGCATTGCCGGGGAAGGATGCCTGAAACAACTCCAATTGGTTATAGGCTGTGCGTGACGGCATAATACCACAGCCATAGAGTTTTGTCTCGATGAACGATGATACAGGTGTGACCTTGTTCAACGGACAGCTGACGATAATGTTATAGTTGGTGTTGACCAGCAATTTGTTATCTGCTGCCAGCATATCCAGAACAGCGTCAATGTCTGCCTTGGCAATCTTGTTGGAAGGGTCAGGCATGGATCCGTGACGTTTCGACTTGCTCTCCAGCTTGCGCTTCAGTTTCTGCTGTGCAGGAATCTGGATGACCTGATTGTAGATGATGCAGTCTGCAAAGGGAACATTGGTCATGAAACCAAACAGATCGGTGGCGATGCGGTAGCCATTGATTGGAACCGGCAGATAGGGCTTTACCACTGTCGGCATGTCGATAACGTCCACATCAACCAGTGAGAAAGAGCGCACGGCACGGTCGCCGATGGTCAGGAACTCATCACTGGCCTTGAAGTTGTTGACGCTGAAAGCACCATCCTTGAAGTTGATGGTCATGAAACGGTGCAGATAGTCGGACACATCGTTCTTGTTCAGCTTGTAATACCAGATGTTTTTGTCTGAGAGGATGTCGCACACCTTCGCCACCTTTGCATGGAAGTCCAGCCACTTTTTCGGGTCGTACTTGACGAACATGTTTTTTCCTGCTTCCTGTGTGATGATGAGAAAGGTGCGGATGTCAGTATACTCCCTGCCCTCGAAATAGCGGAAGTAACTCTGAGAGAGGAACTCCATTTCGGGCGGGATGTCATGATGATAGCCTCGCTTGCAGAAGATGTCCTGCTTCTGGAGGGCATAACCTTCACCAAGCGTCTGGACGATATTGCTCAACACGTCACAGAACTGCATATACAGCTCTGCATCGGTGCTGAAGCGAGGCACAGGGTTCTTTATTTCGAGAATGACAGAGCAGTCGCCTTGCTTCGACCAGAGTACGGTGTTCAGATGCCTGCCGCGCTCGTCGTTGATGTCCTGAAGCTGGGCAAAGAGCTTGTCAAACGGTCTTTTCTTGTTTGCCATTGACAGTCGCTTTAATGATTGTACAGGCCTTGATAGACGAAGATTCCCCTGTCGTGCCGCTTGGCATGGAGTCCGCTGCGCTGCTTGACGTATATCGTGATCAGTCCTGCGATGGCCAGCACAATCATAGCGATGAAGCCTGCCAGCTTGCCAATGAGGATGGAGAACACAATAAAGCCGATGAACGACAATCCTATGGCTCCGGCAGCATAGGAAAGGAACCTGCCTCTGATTCCCATGAACTCCAAAGGACGCTGAAGCCCTTTGAATACGGGATAGCCGTTGTAATTACCTTGCATGATAGTGATTCTTAAAAACAAAGGAAGGAAATGCCCTGCTGTCGAAAGACGATGGCGAGGGCATCTCCTTCTGTCACGTCCTGCTTTACTTGAAGAACATGGGAAGAGCCTCCGACATGGCGATGAATGCCACGCATCCGCCGATGGTCATCATAATGGTCTTCTTCACATCCTGGTCGCCGTTCTGCATCTTGAAATAGACGTTGAAGGCACCCACCAGCACGATGACGGCTGCGATGGCCTTCATCAGGTTGGCTACGGGGGTCTGATACGACGAGATTTCCGTCGTGGCCTTGGTGAAGCCACCTGCACCCTTGCTGCTTGCATAGGTTGCGACGGCACAGAAGAGGAACATGCCTACGAATGAGGCGATGCGCTTCTTGGGGAGATTCTTCCAGCCCTGCTGAAGGGCGTTCTTAATGGGGTTAACTACTTGTAACATAATTGTTTGTAAATGTTTTAATTTTAAATTCTATGTTACAATTTAAAGCACCACGTGTAGTGTGGGAAGGGAGTCTTAACAGGACTTCGGAGCATCAGCCCTCTGGCCGAGCTGCGGCATCATTCCCACTATAGCCGCTAACAAGTTAAAGTACAATATCAAAGCTGTCTGCCAGCTTATGCGGCCTCTGGAACCTCGTTCCAGTCGGCAAGGAGCTTACCGAAAGGACAGTCCTTGCCTTTTTCTGCAAGTTCGTCCACCTTGGGTATCAGCTCTTCGATTTCAATACCTCCACTCATAACTTCTTGTTCTGATTCTTCTTCCTTGGTCAGTTCCTTCTTCTTGTCCTTTACAATGTCCTTGGGATGGAACTCGGCAGCCTCGCTGCTGATGTCGATTTCCTCTTCCTCGACAGCGGCCTCCAAAGGCAGCTCGTCCTTCTTGAAGAACTGGTCGTAGGAAATCATCCCGACATAGTAAAAGAAATAGCCGAAGAAAACAACCGTAAGTAAATTACCGAATGTCATACTTTTCTCTGTGCATATTGTTTGTTATCCTGTTTCCTCCGTCTCAAATCCACAGCCTGCCTGCCAATGACAGGACAGGACTGCGGATTCTCTGAGCGAAGAAAATGAGCTTATGTAGTTGCAGCAGGAGCGGGTGCGTCAAGACTCTCCACGTTCCAAGCTCTGTTGCTGCCATACCAGTGACCGTCCTTCTCGTCGGCGCGAGGGTCGTAGCTGACCTTCACGCGCATCTGCTCCTGAAGGGCATACTGTTTGATCTTGTCCTCCCCGAAAACGTCAAAGAGACATCGTTTGGGGTACTGTTCCTCAGTTTCCAGCACATACTGCTGGCTCTTCCAACCTCCTCGTGCAGAGGTGCCGCTCTTCTCCGGCAACACTGCGATAATCTTACCTTGAATTTCCATTTGCTTGATTACTTTTGATGTTTATTACTTGTGCCGGATGGTCACGCACCCAGCCACGTTTGCTTGTAAATCACTGCCGGTACGCTCCAGGGGGCGAAGTCCAGTCCTGCCTTACGCGCATTCTCTTCACGGTGGCGATGGCGCTTCTGTTCTGGAGTGTAGTAGATGGTGTTGCTGCCTCGCATCACGATATAGCCGTCATTCTTCAGCTTAGTGCGGTACTTTACCTTCCTGGGGTTGGTGACCAGCTTGATATTGGTGTGTTGGTCCAAGCCAAAGACGATACGCGCACGTTCCTTCTTTATCAGTTTCCTGCGGATTCTGGAGCGTATTTCCTTTTCCTCTTCCTTGGTGCGGCTCAGTTGGAGTCCTGTGACAACGCGTCTGACAGTGCTCTTAGAGGTGTGTGTCGCCTCTGCTATCTCAACCTGTGAGAAGGTGGGATAGAGTTCCCTTACAGTTTCTTCATATTCGTTCTTGCTCATATCCTTGTCATTTTAGATGTTCATATCAGGCTGTCGTGCTGCTTGATGCACTCACGAAGTTCCTGCTTGTTCAGTATGATGAAGGAGCGAAGGATGGCGTTTATGGTGTCAGTGGCTGACATACGGTTGATGTCGCAAGCCTTCAATGCGGTCACAATGTCCTCGTCAATCCAGTACATCTTCCGTCCGTCTTTCTTCACTCGGTAGCCATAGCCCTCTCCACATTTCAGAAAGGTGTTCCACCACTCGTTGCCCTCCTTGGGCATGGCGGTTGGTGTTGGCTTATGCTCAGTATTCACCCTTGCAATCGGTTCGGCAACTGGCTCTTCCTGCGGCCTCTGTACGGGGGCGGCATTCTGTTTCTGCCGTCCCTGTACGTCAAGAACGATACCCTCAATGTCATCGGGTAGCGTCATCAGGTCGTCCGATGTCATTTCATTTGTCTTCTTTGCCATGGCCGTTCTCTCCAAATATGTTGTCATAGATGCAATCAAAGGCAGGTGTCACAATGGACTTCTGGGTGTCCATCAGTCCCATCGTGTTATATCGCTGCATTTCCACACGCTGTTCTATCTTGGGGGTGACGATGCCGAACTTCGACCACTGCTCATCGGTCTCAGCCCAGAGTTTCTTTTCCCTCTCGGTGCCGTAACGCTTGTCGTGTTTGTTGACGATGAAGAATATTTTAGTAGCCATCGACTGCACACGCTTCTTCAGCTGTAGGATGAAGCCAAGGAAGGTCACGGTGGAGTTGATGGAGGTGGTCTCGTACTGATACGGACAAACAATATAGTCCGTCTGTACGAAAAGGGGAATAAGTCCCTGTTGGGCGAGGTTGCCGGGCGCGTCAATGAGTACCACACCATTAAGCTGGCGCAGATTCTTCATCAGGTTCTTGACATTCTCGGGGTCTGCGATGCTGAAAGCCTGTACCTTGTACTTCTCCTTCTGGTCTGGGTACTTCTTGTAGTCGGCCTTACGCTTCTCAAAGATGGTCTGCTGTCCGTCGCAGTCAATAACGATGGTTCTCTTGCCTCGGTTTACCAGATAGTTGGCAAACAGGGTACACAGTGTTGTCTTGCCTACGCCGCCTTTTTGGTTGGCAAACGTGATGATTGTTACTTCGCTCATAATTAATCGTCAATTTAAAGATGAATACTTGTTCTCTTCACTCTCTTTGGCTGTCTATAGTGACAGTCCTGACAGACTCCCTTTTTTGTAGGCCAATTCTTACGAGGAGTCGGGCCCCAGAACAAGTATTCGTTGACGATGTACCAGTCATCACACACCCACTTTCGGGTGGTCAACCATTGATTTCGGGTGCAAAATTACGCATAATAATTGAAATAGCCAAACAATTATTCAGAAATTTATAATTTTGATATTTAACAATATCTTATTTTCCCATTTTTTATCACAACAGAATATACAAAACACTAGAATTTGTTTCTAACTTGAAATATGACAATCTATCCCCTCTTGTTTATAGATGTATTTTTCCGGATTAAACATATTAAGAACTATTGATATTATTGTGGTTATTATAGACAACTATGAATAGTAGTATTAATTATGCTTAATAATAATTCCAATTATTTGCATAAATGAGAAATTTTTGTAATTTTGCACAAAATTCTCATTTATGGGTAAACAATCAGATAGCATTGTCGCAAAGCGATTCCTAAAAATGGAGATGCTCCGTAGGGGCATCAGTACTGAGAAGCTTCAGTCGCTTCTGGCAAATCATGGCTATTCTTATACGTTGTCAAGTGTAAACAGCAAAATTAGTAGAGGTACGTTCAGCGCAACTTTCTTATTGCAATGCCTAGAAGTGATGAAGTGCGACAAATTGGATTTAAATAATATTATTGTTAATTATGAGTAACCAGATAAACAGGTTAGTACAATATGTCAATAAATCATTAGACGGCTATAGCGATAAAGACGCTTTAGACGTTATATGTGCATCTGTAGCTGTCTTGTATGCTATTAGGCGTTTATCTAATGGAAAACACTATGTGTCAGAATCTGGACCCGACATCAATTATGACAGCATAAAATCCCACTTTAGCGGACTTGCCTCATGTTATGAACACTACATAGGAGAATTGTCTGACGACCAGCATTGGCAACTCTGTAATCTGATTGATGACATTCTAGATAATGAGGCAGACAGCGACAACATGGTATCATGGATATATCAGCAGTTAAAAAGTAGTCTCGCCAAGGACGCTCTTGATAAAATAGGTAAAGACAGTAATAAACTTAAAGGAGCAGATATGCTTATGCAAACCCAGTTCTTTACTGATCACTATATGGTCAAGTTTTTGGTAGATACAGTTTTTGAATTGCTAAAAGATCAGCTTCCCAATGTAGCTTTTGTTGACCCTGCCTGCGGAGGTGGAAATTTTCTGACCTATATTTACATCAAGTTGTTTGAATGGTATCAAAGGCACACTAATTATGATGTCTCGACAATAAATGAACTGATACTTCAGAACAATCTTATTGGCTATGATCTTGATGGCACACTTGCGCAAATTGCCGGTCTGTCCTTGTATATGTGTGGAAGACTTCGTTATTGCTATCCTATCAAAGCCGACATCCATGTATACGGAGGTAAGACTGATGATCTGAAGGGTTTCTTGACAAGAACCATAAAGTCTAACAAGATTGGAGGCAAGACGATGACAGAGTTCCTTTTACATCTTCAATCGCAGCAGAATCCTATCGTATACATAACAAACCCTCCATTTATGGGGAAAAGAGATATGGATGTAAGAATGAAGGAATATCTCCAAACATATTATCCCAACTCTAAGGGCGATCTGTGCTTCTCTTTCATGGAGCAGATTATGAGGATAATGCGAAAACAAGATATGTGTGTAACCGTAAGCCAGAATGGGTGGATGACACTATCTTCACTGAAAGGATTCCGCAAGATCCTATTGGATAAGTATTTCTTGCATACCTGTATAGACATGGGAGCAAATGCTTTCGAGAACATCAATGGTGAAAAGACGAATATAGTGCTGTCTGTCATAACGGGCAAAACATCTAAACCTGAAAAGGACACCTCCTTTGTAAACCTCCGTGGCTGTAAGCTTGACGAGAAAAGAGAACTACTTGCGACAGGCAAACACAAGGTCTATCATGTCAATATGGAGAAATTTAGGAAGAATCCAAACTATGAGTTCTTGTATCAGTTAGGCAATGATATCGAGCAGTTCAGGTCAATGCACCAGTATAGCGAGTATAGCAAATGTATGCAAGGTTCGTCAACCGGTGACAACAAGACGATGGTGAAGTACATATGGGAAACAGTAGAACCTGGTTGGGTGCTTGCCAGTAAAGGTGGCGGCTATAGCAAATGGAGCGGTCTCAATCTGTTTAAAGTGAAATGGGGGGAACGCGGCGAGCTGTTAAAGAGCAACAAAGGGAGTGCATTGCGGAACCCTAATGAAATGGAGAAAACCGCTATTGTATATAGCGATACAGGTACTTTGGGCCTAAGCACGAGATCACGTTTAGATGGTCAGGTTTTCATTGCTTCTGGACCTGGTATAAAAGTTCTTAAAGGTGATGCCATGTGCCATTTGGCTTTTCTGAATTCAAAGATTTCAACATACTTTCTTAAAGTACTGAACCCCAAGTTTACGGTAAGTGCAGGATATATCGGTAAGATTCCTGTTGCAAATGGGATACTTGACAATCAGCATTTAGCAGTTCTGGCAGCAAAGTGCATCAACCTAAAGAGAGAGTACTTATCAAGTAAACTACCAAACTGTGAATTTGTGCATGATGATTACAATGGTATACTTGACGTTGATACCTATATTGAATACTATATCCGCAAGGATATCTTTAATCAGTATCGCAGATATATTTATGAACAGGAAATAGACAAGTGCATACTTGAAAAATATCGTCTTTCTGACATACAGTTGAAAGAATACTATAAGATGATGGGAGGTCAGATTTCCTATGAAGGAAATATACCTAATCTGAGGCGTATAGATAAGTTACTCGTTTCAACCTTGAACGAAAGTTGTCAGTCTGTAAGTCGCAAACTGAATGGTTTCATTATTGGAACGGAAAACCAGATAGACATGATTTCCTATATGTACTCCTTGTCACCCAAGGACATTACAAAATTCATCATCGCTAATGCAAGACTTCTGACAGGAACAATGAACATTTATAAAAGAGACCTGATTCACAAATTGATACTAAAGGTCTCAGGCGTGGAATCTTTGTCTCGGGTACAACTAAATATAGTACCCGACAGCGATGTCATCTTTGAGAGAATGGTTGAAAGCTATCCTTCACTTGTTACACAATTGAACATATCTATAGAAGTCATAAGAGAGATCATTAAGAATATACATGTGAAGTGTTTCAATAACAAGCCAATACTTAAGCTATGAATTATATAAAAATATACAAGGATGCAGTTGCGGAAGTTTTTAAATCTGCTCACAATGAAGGCTGCGGTGTAGATCCTCTTGTTTCCAATCGCCTTGTGTTCAGTGTGAGGGCATATTTTGTGGCCTATCGCTATGTGGCATCCCGTGTTCGCCAGAATGGCGTACAAACATTGACGTTAGAAGGATGCATGAAATGGATTGAAAAACACTTTTCCTTCGACAGTCCATTCTTGTACATATTCAAAACGACCGAGAAGAAAACGAATGACATTGTAGGCCGTCATCTGACTGATATAGACGAGGAGAGCCTCTTGTGCGACATTGGGGTACTTTATGAGTCACTTCTGCATACAGACATAAAGGAAAATTCTATTGTAGAAGGAGATATGCATAGGAATAAACAGGGTAGTTATTACTCTCCATATGCTTTGGCATCTCATCTCACCAAGTCAGTCATAGATAGATACGTTGAGAGCAACGGATTAGAGGGGCTGTCTTCTGCTCGTTTTATTGATTTCTCCTGCGGTTCTGGCATCTTTCTGACGGAAGCTATCCGTTATGCAGGCCAACTACTGGGTTTTACAAAGGAGGAATACAAATCCTTGGTGAATAATATCTATGCCTGTGACGTTGATTTCATAGCCTTGGAGATATGCAAGTTTAATATCATCGATTTGGTATGTGACGACGCAACATATTGTCAGTTGTCATCCCATTTCAAACATGGCAATTTCCTTTTAACTACTAAACAAGAGAAGACTGCGAACATCAAAATTGAAGCCTACCTACATGGATTTTTGTATCATAAAGATCTTGCTATAGGTGTAGACTTCCTTACAGAGTATGATATTATATTAGGCAATCCGCCATGGGAGAAGATTAGGTTTGAGGAGAAAGGTTTTTACGAGCAATATGTGTCCTCGATAGGGAATATCAACTTCAAGTTTGACCTTACAAAAGCCATTGACGATGCGGAGAGCACGAACCAGCGGCTAAAAGACTATGTTATCGAATGCAAGGAGCAGATAGAGCAGGCTAAGAGCACTATTAAGAACTCGGTACGCTTTAAGTCATCGGCGGGAGGGGAACTAAACACCAGCAACCTATTCACAGAGGCCGCTTATCGACTGATGTCTGAGAAAACAGTCGTAGGGCTTATATTGAAAAGTTCTACTGTTGCGACCAAGGCCAGCAAACCTCTTTTTGACAGTATTTGCAAACGGGTAGTTGCTATAACAGACTTTATCAATAGGAAAAAGTATTTTAATATCGATGGTAGGGAGAGATTTGCGCTATTGATTATGGACGGCCATGAACATGATGGTTTCCTATTGGCAATGAACATTCAAGATGTGGATGACGAAAAAGGTAACCAAGTCAAGATCACAAGAGCCGACCTGTCACTCCTCAATCCAACAACAGGCATGATTCCAAACCTTTCTTCCTCAAAAGATCTGGCAATACTTAGTTCTCTGTATGGGCGCTTTAAGACTGTTGAAGATGAATTCCCGAAGCTGAAATATGGAAGGTTGGTTCATTTTACAAACCACGCTGCAGATATAGACAAGGAGAAACGGCCAGACAACATACCTGTTTACGAAGGTAAGTTCTTTGCCTCATTTGATGGTTGTTATGCAGGGTTTAATCATGTTGCTGTGGATGACCGCTATAAGGCAAAGGCACATGCGGGGAAACTATCTCCTACAGAGAAAAAGCGCTGCTATCCAGAGTCTAGGTTCTTCATCAAGACAAGGAAGTGGAAATCATTGTCATCGACTTACAATGCAGAATACATGCTTGCATGGCATAGCCTAACATCAGCGACAAACAGCAAGGCATGTGTGGCCACAATCCTGCCCTTTATACCAGCATCACAGTCCGTTCAATTCTTGATAGCTGAAAGGCAAGAGGAACTTGCGTATCTCTGTTGCCTCTTTGGTTCTACAGTATTTGACTATATCGTAAAGAACAAACTAACGGGCATCGATCTAACACAGAGTTTTATTAAACAAGTGGTAGTGCCTAATATTGATACTGCCAATAAGTGTAATATAACTTATAATGATAGCAAGATATCGGTTTATTCTTTACTTCTTGCCATCTGTAAGCGGCTGTTACAGGATGACAAACGCATGAAGAATTTCCTTCCGAATAGGTTACAAATAACGGTAGATTTGCCAAAGGAAAGACAGAGACTCCTTATGCTGATGGATGTGCTGATAGCAACATTATATCGAATATCGCCAAAGGAGTTTAAATATATCTTCGAAACTTTCTCTGGTTACACACCAGAAGAAATAGAGATGATGCAAGCTGAATTTATTCGCCTGGAGGGTTGATGTACCCATAAGCCCTGCCGTTACCATTTCCACCGCGTGCCCAGTCATCAGATTGGGCTATCATGCCCTCCAACTCTGATTCGTCAATAATATGGAGGTTATACTGGTTCACAACTTCTGTCTTCTCAAACACTAATATCTTATGCTGAAATCCACCATATTTTCCAAGCTTTGGATTTGATATGTCTGTTAATTTAGACTTGTCATCAGCCTCTCCCTTCAATTGAATCCTCCAATTATTATTGCCAGAGCCCCACAAGATAGTATTATCTGGATATAACTTATCATTATACACAAGACTAATATCCAACCTTTGGGTATGGTCTGACTTGTCTATTCCAAAAAACTCCACACTACCAGGTTTGATTACTGTATCTCGCTTCCCTTTTGCAGATAAGTCGAGTATGTTGCGTGAACCTCCTGTCATCTCTCTTGTTTCTATCCAAATGCTGTTTGCCGATATGTCGGCAGATGTAGTGTGAACCAAGATGTCTTTTTCTCCAGCTTCGAAAACCTCTGTTCTTACCCTTTGCTTTCTTTGCCCTTTGGGTGTTTTTCTTTTCAGTTTAGTAAAAGTCTCGTTAAGCTTTTCAATGTCTGATAGCTGGGCTGTAGTTACTTCACCAATATGTTTTTTGTTGTATTCCCTTACAGTCCTCTCTGGCAGAACAATTTTTGAATTGCTAAGGATGTCAAGGATTTCTTGTGTCAACTCCTTGCAAGTCGTAGATTGGCCGTTAAGGAAGTCGTTATAATAATCGTAGATGTCAGAAAGTAGTTCTCTTCCCTCGTCAGACTGATACTCATTGCTTACACACAAGGAGGCTTCAACATTTTGGTACAATCCTTTTGTGGTAAGGTTAGAGGAGCCGACGATGATGTAATATCTCGACTCACCCTCAAAGGTATATACCTTCGGATGATACGTAACATCATTAGGTGAATAAACAATGTAACTGGGAATTTTTTCCCTAAGAAGCAATTCGAGAGCTTCTTTTGAGGTGGCATGCAAGTCAACACCAATATAGAGCCGTACCTTCCCACTATTTTCAATGAACTTCTTTAGATTGGGAAGGATCAATTTTATACCTCCTTCGCTCGCAAAAGCTACAAAGGCAGAAAACTCTTTGTAACCTGAATTCTCAAGAACTTCGTTGATTACATCACTTGCTGGTCTGTCAGATGGCCGGGACAGGCCTTGACCTATAAATTTGACTTCCATACCTAGTATTATTAAAAAACCATCCTTGCGCAAATAGTTATGATTAGTATCAATACTGCACCCGGTGCAAAGATAATAAAAATAATCTAAATATCCATTGATTAATGGAATAAACTTGTAAAATTTTAGAAAAAATGGGGTTGTCTTATTAAAAATCGACCTTTTTTTTCTCAATATTATTCCTATCGTTTCAACTGTTGTTCATCGTCGATGTCATTGTAGCGATAGTTATGACCAACCTCCCATTCGCGGTTCTGGTCGCGGGAACCTTCCTTGGTGATGGTGGGTTTGCTCAGATGAGGATTGTTTGAGTGTTTGGGCTGCCGTTCGCCGCTCTGTTGATGAGCAATTGAATGCTGTTCAAGGGGATGCTCCTGCTGCCAAGCCTTGCGGTCGTTGGCGCGAAGGGTTTCTACCTGATAGTCCTGCAGGTCGATAAACTCGTTACCATAGGCGATTCGGCCTTTGGATATGTGGGTGCCAAACTGACGGCGAAGCAAACGGTTCAGCTCGCGGGTGGTCAGGTCGGGATTGTCCTCCAGCATCGCGTCGATAAACTCGTCCATGCGGTGCAGGCGTTCCTCCTTTGACTGGAATTGCAGGAGTTCGCTGAGCTTCCACACGTTGCCACCTTTGAAGACGGTCTTGGTCTGGTGGTCGATGATGGTGTAGCCGTAGGGCTTGTCCTTGGAGCCGTGGAAAACGAGGTCGATGCCGAACTTCTCTTTCATCAGGGCGCGGAGTTCGTCTTTGTCGGCGGTCATGTCGCGGTACTTCTTCAGGATGGCGCGGAGTTGTCGACGTCGCTTCTCGTCAGGCTCGAAGGATTGCAGGTGCGACTGGACGGTGGCCATCGGCAGGGTGTCGATGACGTGGCCGTCGCGCTTGATGCAGAGACTGTCATCTTTCTCATAGCACTCATAGCCGCTGGATTCTAGGATGGCCTTGAACTGGTTGACGGTGGAGAAGTGGTAATCAAAGGCTTTCTTTACAGCATCGGATGCCCGCTGCTCCTGGTTCTCGCCCATGATGCGGTTGATGACTTCCTGAGAGCGGACTCTTTCGTGATGGTCGTTGATTTTGTTGCCAGCAGGATCAACTCGGCTGGTAACAATGTGCAAGTGGTTATTGTCAGTATCATGGTGAGCATAGATCAGAACGGGCTGCTCTGGGTCGCCATAACCCATTTCATCGAGATATTTGTGGGCTATCTCCAGCAGTTGCTCATGGGTGTATTCGTCACCTTTACACGAAATTGCAAGGTGAAACTGAGGTTTCTTAATACGGTCATTCGTCTGATAGGTGTAATCGATGAGTGCCTGTTTCAACTCTTCGGGGGTGTAGTTCTGGTCTATGAGGTCGAAACCCCTCATCTCCAGAAGCTCGGCGACACCCTCTGAGACCTTCCGCTCGTTGTAATCGACGGCATGGAAGGTGGTGCTCGACGGTAGAATTGTTGCTATCATTTGCAGAATTACTGAAAAATAGAAATTATGAAATACAGTAATTCAGAAAGGCAGAAAATATTAAAGAGACAATTTAAAGCGGCTCTGTCTCTGAATTTCAGATTTTATGAAAATCACAGTTTTGACACTTCTTTGGCTATGTCATGTAGTTCCCCCTTTATGCTGTTGATGAGTTTCTGAATTTCTGCAACTTGGGGATAGAGGGTCTGTTCAAAGAACTGCGGGGTGAGTTCTTCAGCGATAGCCAGCTCGTTGGCTCGCTTGACGGTCTGGTTGAAGTTGCCGCCAAGCCAGCTGAGTTCCTGCTGGTACTGACGATAGAAGGCGGTCATTTCCTTCAGAGCCTTGACTTTGCCGTGGGTGGCGGTGTCGTCAAACTGCTTGACGGCATCGCGAATCATTGCTGAAATGGTCTTGTAACGGGCTGCTTTCCGCTTAAACAGGGCTTCTTCTTCGGGTGAGAGCCGTACCCATAGTCGTTTTGTTCTTTGCTCCATAGGGCTGTTATCCTGATTATAATGTTACCGAGTTGCGAGGTGACATGCCCCCAGCTTCGCAGATGCTGGCAAGGTGGCTTTTGGGGTGGCGAACGGAGTTTGTCCGCACAAAAGCACAACTTGCTATTCTGTTTCCACAGGACTAGCCTTGCGGCTTGCTCGTCTGCTGGCTTGGTGGGCTGGCCTCGCATCTACAAAGGTACGCATTTTCGCTGACGTGGGCAAACATTGCGTGTAGAAAGTACCGATGAAATCGGCTGTTTCTGAAAGATTGAGTTTCTGATTTACTATCTTTCTGAATTACTGATTTGCTGTATTTCTTATTCTCTGAATATCTGAATTACTTAATTTTCGAAAGTATGAATTTCAGTATTTCATAATTACTGATTTACTGAATTTATGTATTTCTAAAAGATAGTGTTTCTGAAAGTCTGAAAGATAGTATTGCATAGTTTCTAAGTTTATGAGTCTCTGAAAATATACCTTTCTACATCGAGGGAAAAGAACGGATGGGGCGGCAGATAGAGACCGGAAGTCTTGGTTGTCTCACGGATTTTGCGTATCTTTACATAAACAAAACATAAGTAGTATGCAGATATTTGTACTGTTCTTCATGCTCGGCTACGGCATCGTACTTGGAGCATTCAAGATACTCGCATGCATCGCCAAACTCGGATGGCTTCTGGCGACGCTTCTGTGCCGTGTAGTCGGCGAATTGGCTGGCGGGGTTCACTGCTAAGGGTAGTAGCCATCGGCTGCTGAGAGCCAGATTTCAAGTTTCGATGCTTGGAACCTGGCCAATATTTGTGTGCCTATCGCTCGATGAAATGGGCAAAAAGGGGTCTTTACTCACATGCTCAAAAGTCGGCAGAACGTGGTGCTTTCGCTTTTTTAGGAGGTTATTCGGCAAAAAAGTTGCATCAGGCCGAAAGGGAAAAGAAGTCTTGGCACTCTATCATAGAATTGCATAGTACATCAAACTTAGGAGAAAATGCGCTGAAAGGTGCCTGAAAGCCTCGATTTTCTTTTCCCTTTGGTAAATCCATCGTATCATAGACCTTCATCTTTTTCCCTTTAAGCCCATCCGCCTCTCTCATGCGCGTATAAAGCTTTATTTATTAATTTATTTATAATAGCTTTATTTAAAGGAAGCCGAATTGTACGTGTTTAGAGGGGGTTCAGTAGTTTTTTCAGGAGAAAATGCGCTGAACTTAGGAGGTTTTGCGCTGGAAGTTGGGAGATTTTGCGCTGAACTTAGGAGAAAATGCGCTAAATGGTTGTCCCAAACGTTGACCCAAGACCGACGGGATGTGATACTCTATGAGAATAGAAATCGAACTTAGGAGGTTTTGCGCTTGTCTAAATCAGAAATCTTGGCTTGGAAAATTAACATTCCCATTTTTATCATTACTGAATAGTTGTAGTAACTTTGCATCAAGAATTTCAAGCCACAAGGCAAACGTTTAACAGAAATGATCTTTAAAATGAAACAGAAGATAGAAAACGAAGTCAGCTGCCTGAACCTTTCAGAGCCGATGAACATAACACTTCGCTATCCTGCGGTTGGTAAGATAACCCATGAGCAGGTGCGCTGGAGTAATGCAATCGTTAATTCGCCCGTCGTCTATGGACTGATAGAACGGAGGACGCTCTATTTCATCACAGGCGAGGTGAAGCACAAGTACACTGAGAAGAACCTTGGTGTGCCGGACAGTTGGAAGGATCTCTATTTCCATCTGACTGACGATGACCTAGGACTTATCGGTGGTCAGAAGAATGTTCCTCGTACCTATGCTGCGCTGCGAGAACTCGCAAAGAAGCTGGTTCCCGTGACGTTCAAGAATGAGCAGGGACAGCTAATCAGGGGAGAAGTTCACTGGGTGGACTCGTTCTTCTATAATACTGAAACAGGTTTGTACGACGTGCGCGTATCGCCAGAGATTATGCCGTACCTGATAGATATATCCAAGAGTTTCACGACTTTCGACCTCGGAACGGCCATGCTACTCAGGTCTAAGTATTCGCAGAAGATGTATGAGCTATGTAGCCAGTTCTGTGGTGACTTCCGCTTCCTTGACAGTGGAGAGAAAGCACAGGGACATGTCTATAAGAAGAGGGTAGTGCCGATTCAGATGGAGGATTTCCGGCGCATCTTCAACCTCGATGAGGTGCGTGACCCAAGAACCAAGAAGGTTATTACACCTGCTATCTATACCAGTTTCAAGGAAGTACGCCAGTTTATACTGGAGGCAACCCAGATGGAGCTGTTTGAACTGTATGCTGCCAAGCACTCGAATCTCTGGTTCGACTTCCAAGAAGGGCCTCGGAAGGGGCGTGGAGGCAAGGTTTCATCAATATTTATCTTCATCTACACTAAGGAATTTCCCAAGGAAGGACTTGAAAAGCCCTGGCAGAAGGGTGACGAGCCATTATCACCATTTGAGGAGTATGCGGAGCCTGTAGAACACACCGACATCCATCAGCGGATGAGGGAGAATGTTTGGTACAATGCAGGCAAGGATGCCCAGGAAATCGCCTTGCAGACGCTGCTCGGCCATTATCTGCATGAAGATGAAGTGCTTTATTACATGAAACAGATCCGTTTGAAGGCTGGCCAGAGCTACGACAGCTATATGCAGGTGATTCAGGTAATCCAAGACAAGGAGAAGCAGCCGAAGTTCAAAAGCGGAACCGACACCTACCGCCGGAATAGCATTATCAAGTATGCGCTCAGAGTCAATTTGAAGGAGTTCGGATGGTCATTGGAGCCAATGAATGCTACCACAAAGAACAAAAAGAGGCCTGTACAGCAGGAATTATTCAGCATGTAGATATAAGTTATCTTTTACGTCATATTTGACAGAAGAAGCACCCGTCACGCTCGAAAGCCGACCGCTTATGGCAATATTTGAAAGTTCGAGGTCAGTTGACGGGCTTCTTTGTGTTTAATTCTTTTACTTTTCAAATGTCTTGTGCGGGTAAAATAAGTATAGTGGATTTGCCAAGCCGAGATAACAATCCGACAAACGGAAAGGCCGTCAGAATAGCCGTTTTTGAAAATTTAACAGCACTGATTCAAGGCGTTTGGGGAAGTCTTAATCTTCAAATAAACTATCACATGATAGCCAAAGAATGCCAAAAACGTTTAATTATATTACTGTTAGAAAATGAGTCTTTGTTCCCTGTTTGTTCCCGAAGCATATATAAGAGAAAAAAAATGAGAGTTACACTTTCGCGTAACTCTCTGTGAATCTGCAACCTTCGCTTGTGGACCAGCCAGGGCTTGAACCTGGGACCTCCAGATTATGAGTCTGTTGCTCTAACCAACTGAGCTACAAGTCCGGTTTTGCGGTGCAAAGGTAACAATAATTTCTCAAAATAAATCAAGAATTAAGAAATATTTTGTAATTTTGCCCCGCAAATGAAGACAATTTACTTAAAAGAGCCGTTTTCTGAGCCAAAAACCTGCGTGGTGACCATCGGAATGTTCGATGGTGTACACCGTGGGCACTGCTTCGTCATAGACTGCCTGCGAGAGGAGGCAGAAAGTCGCCAGCTGCCTTCGTGCGTGGTCACCTTCGACTGCCATCCGCGACAGGTGGTGTGCCCCGACTGGCATCCACAATTGCTCTCCACGCTCGACGAAAAGCTGATGTTACTCTCAGAGACGGGCATAGACTTGTGTGTAGTGCTGCCCTTCACTAAGGAATTGGCCGCCCTGTCTGCCCGTAACTTTATGCAACAGGTACTGAAAGAACAGATTGGTGCCGAAGTGCTGCTGACTGGCTACGACAACCACTTTGGCCACAGGGAACAGGGGCAGCAGGAGGGCTTCGACGACTACAGGCGTTACGGACAGGAGCTGGGCATGGAGGTGAAAGCACTTCCTGCTGAGGGGGTCGTCAATTCCTCACTCATCAGGCAGCTGCTGACAGAGGGGCGCATAGAGGAAGCCAATGACTGCTTGGGCTACCCCTATACGGTAACGGGTACGGTGGTCAGCGGTGAACACATAGGCAGCCGCTTGGGTTTTCCCACAGCAAACCTGCAACCAGCTGACGCTTGCAAACTGATTCCTGCCAACGGTGCCTATGCCGTAAAAGTGAGGTTAGACAATTCTTTTGTACAGAAGCATGCCATGACCAACATTGGAAGGCGCCCCACCTTCGACGGGCATCAGACGACTCTGGAGACTCATATTCTGCAATACGAAGGCAAGCTTTACGGTCAACAGATGGCTGTGAGCTTCTGCCACAGGTTGCGAGACGAGCAACGCTTTGACACGCCAGAAGCTCTGGCAGAGCAGTTGCGCCACGATGCAGAAACTACGGAAAAACTATTTAACCAAGATTCAGAAGAATGAAATATTTAAAAGACGTTTTTTACATCCTGCTCTTCCTTTTTGTGTTTCTTATTATTCAGGCGGTGGTGATGCTGGTTTTAGGAGATAAGGTGATACTTAGCTCTGTCATCAGCAGCGTTCTGACACTGCTGGTTTTCGTACTGTTGCGATGGGCTCCCTTTAGCCGTGACTACGTACGCTCCCGTCCGTGGACAGCCATGTGCTGGGTGGTTATCCTTGCCCTGGGAACTATTATTCCCTCTACATGGTTAGGAGAGCAGATTCCTTATGACATGCCGGAAGAGCTGAAAGCTATGCTAACAGACATGATGCATAACCGCTGGGGCTATCTGGCCCTTGGCATTCTGGCACCGCTGGTTGAAGAGATGGTATTCCGCGGTGCTATTCTGCGGGTGCTGCTGAAGATGTTCGACAGCCGTTGGTACTGGGTGCCTATTGTCATCTCTGCCCTCCTCTTCGGAGCCGTTCACGGGAACTTACAGCAGTTTGTGCATGCTTCACTTATAGGCCTTATTCTGGGTTGGATGTATTACCGTACTGACAGCATCGTCCCCGGGGTACTGTTCCATTGGGTCAACAACTCGGCAGCATACGCCATCAGCAACCTTATTCCCGGTTCTGACGATGCTAAGCTCGTTGACCTCTTTGGCGGTAACCAGCAGGCCGTCTGGATGGCGTTGGGGTTCTCCTGCTGTCTTATCTTCCCTGCCCTCTTCCAGCTTTACTTACGGCTGAAGAAAAATGAAGAAGCCGCTCCCGACGTTTCGTGAGCGGCTTTACTTCTACGTTAGTATGTTATGAAAAATTTGAGAGAATTGAAACTTCACAGTTTCAGAATTGTGTTTTACTAAACATGATTATTTATAGAGAAAGCATAGAAATTATCTGTTCCTAAGTGTCTGCGGGACTGCGCTGCCCGAACATCTGCGAAAGAATCTCGATGAACTCCTCGTCAATGTCACCAGTCAGATTGACCAGCACAAACTTGTCGTTTTCTTTTGTCTCACACACCATGACCAGTTCTACCACTTTTCCGCTGCGCTTCTGGCGGTTGTAGAAGACGCCCTCGGAACGATCTGTACGGAAGGTCTTTACGAACTTGAAGCGACCCGGGTTCTTCTTCAGCAGTGCCTCGGCCTTCTGATAGTAGAAGTCACCGTTGGTATCAGCCTGTACGATGCGGGCACTCTTGAGTTTCGCAATAGCTTGCATGAGCGTATTGTTACGGTTTTCACCACCCATAGTGACCAGCTGCTCCATCATCTTGGGGCTGACGGTAATGCACTTCACCGTGGTGTCTTCGTTGCATTGCTGCACAAAGCGCGAGGCGAAGTCCTGTCCCCGCTGAGCCATGGCGGTCAATGATGCCATGATAATAGTCAATAAGCAAAGAACGCGTCTCATTCTATTACCACCGTTGAGTCTTTTGCCATGCCGTCCAGCTGCTGGGCATTAAACCCTTCGCCGACCATTTGCAGTGCGCTCTGCACTTTGTCGTAGGCCACTGACGGGTCTTCGTAAGTGTCCTTGTAACTGGCATAGTCAATCTCGTCGTCACTTTGGCTGTCGCCCATTGAGAACTGGGCTGCCTGTCCTAATGTGAGGAAGATGGCCACCACGGCAGCTGCCTTGAACAGCGGCATGAAACGCTGACTGAGACGAATCTCGCGGGCTTTCACCGTGGCTGGCTGACGGTTGTCGCCTATCAGCTCTAACATACGGGCGTCAAAGTCATCACCCAACTGCACTTCCTGACGCTCACTGAGCTGGAAGGCAAACAGATCGCGATACTGCTCCAAGTCAGCTGGAATAACCTTCTGACTGAAGAATGCCCGCAGAATGTTTTCCTCTTCGAGGGTAGTCTCTGCTGCAAAGTAGCGGTCTAAGAGTTGTTCAATATACTTATAGTCCATATTGTTGTATTTCATTAAATCGTTGTTTGATGGTTTGTCGCGCCCGAAAGATGTTAATCTTCACTTGTTCCTCGCTAATGCTAAGAATGGCAGCGATGTCCTTATAGCTTTTCCCCTCAATATCACGAAGCTGCATGATGCTACGCTGTTTCTCGGGTAAACCGTTTATCAGTCGTCTGACCAGCTCTATGCGGTCACGCTGCACGGCTTGTTCTTCAGGATTGGAAGCGTAGCTCATGTCGGCAGCCTCATGGCTGGTGTCGAGCGTCTGATTCTGGTTGTCGTGGCGCCTTGTGCGGTCAACAGCGAGGTTTCGGCAGATGGTGAGGCAGAAGGCTTCGATGGATTCTATTTTCTCCCAGTCGTCGCGCCGGTTCCAGACTTTTATCATTGTCTCCTGTACCACATCCTCAGCTTCCTCACGGTTGAGAGTAATGCGGAGGGCCAGCCGGAAGAGCTCATTCTTCAGCGGCAACACATCGGTACGGAAACTGATATTTTTCATCCTCTCCTATATTAATGACGATTGTGAAAAAGAAAAGTTACAAAGAAAAATGATTTTTTGTGCTTTCGCTTAAAATAATCTAACTCTCATCGCGTATCACCGTCCCCTGTATGCCATCGATGGCTGTAGCCAACGTAATGATAACGCGGCTAACACCAGCCTCAACTGCTGCCAATGCGTTCTCTATCTTTGGCAACATACCACCGCTGATGGTTCCGTCAGCTTTGTATTTATTAAATAAGGTACGCGTGATAACAGGAATAACCGAGTCATCATCGTCAGGGTTGCTCAGCACCCCTTTCTTCTCAAACGAGAAGATAAGCGTCACGTCATATTTATGGGCAAGGGCCTTTGCTGTTTCCGAGGCAATGGTGTCGGCATTAGTATTCAAGATGCATCCCTCGCCGTCATGCGTCAATGGAGCCATGACGGGGGTGATACCGGCCTCCACTAACTGAGCCAGAATGTTACCGTCAACACGGTCAACATCACCCACAAAGCCATAGTCTATGCCATCCTTCAGCGGACGTTTATGCGAACGAATAACATCGGCATCAGCCCCCGTCAGACCAAGAGCGTTCACTCCGTTTGCCTGCAGGCGGGCTACCAACTGTTTATTCACCAGTCCACCATACACCATGGTCACCACCTCCAACATCTGCTCATCGGTGATGCGACGACCACCTACCATGCGGCTCTCAACACCCAGTCGGCCAGCAACTTGCGTAGCCTTACGTCCACCACCATGCACCAGTACCTTGCGACCCTCAATGGCAGAGAAGTTACGCAACAGTGCTGCGAGCTGTTCAGCATCCTCAACCACAGCTCCACCTACTTTTACTACGGTCAGTTTTTCTTTCATTATGCTGTTTGTCGGGCTTATGCCTTTGCCTGGAAGGCGAGGGCGTACATTCGCATTTGCTTTACCATGGCCAAAAGGCCGTTGGAACGAGTGGGAGAAAGATGTTCCTTCAGTCCAATGCGGTCAATAAAATAGAGGTCGGCATCGAGAATCTCCTGCGGGGAATGACCACTAAGCACACGAATGAGCAAGGCCACAATGCCTTTCACAATAAGCGCATCGCTCTCTGCCGTGAAGCGGATGGTACCCTCTTCATAATCTGCCTGCAGCCAAACTCGGCTCTGACAGCCGTCAATGAGGTTGCTTTCCGTCTTGTACCGCTCATCTAATGGAGGCTGATCGCTACCAAGGTCAATAAGCAACTGATACTTGTCCATCCAGTCGTCGAAACCACTGAACTCTTCTATAATCTCGTCTTGTATCTCGTTAATCGTCATCTTTATTATTATATTTATGAATTCAAACTATGAACTAATTTAAACAACTTGTCACTTGTTCTCACTTTCTCTGGCACCTTTACAGCCACACGCGTTCCTTGCCGGGCTTCAGCCACAGGACCATTGTCGTCGTGTATCTCATCAGCTGTGACGTACAGCACGCCAGTGGTAGGGCCGGTGATGAGCAGTTTGTCGCCTACTTTGAAGGTGTTGGCATCCACGCTGAACTCTGCCACACCGAGCTTCGAGAAGTATTTTACGGCAGGGCCAATATAGACCTTCCGCTCCGTTGCCCGCGAACCATACACATCGTTCCATTCACCCAGCGTCTGTCCCTGATAGTAGCCATCCCAGAAACCACGATTGAAAACTGTGGCCAACTGGCGGTCCCATTCGTCCTTTCGATTGTCTGTAAAGGTTCCGTCAAGCACAGCAGCAATAGCTTCCTTGTAACAACGCACCACGTTATAGACATATTCGGGCCCACGGGCACGGCCTTCGATTTTGAACACGCGTACACCGGCCTGCATCATTTTGTCGATGAAACGTACAGTTTTCAAGTCCTTGGGACTCATGATGTACTTGTTATCTATCTCCAACTCATTGCCTGTCTCATTATCTGTTACAGTGTAGCTACGACGGCAAATCTGTACACATTCGCCACGGTTGGCCGAACGGTTCATGTTGTGGAGCGACAAATAGCACTTACCCGAAACGGCCATGCACAAGGCACCATGACAGAACATCTCAATGCGGATGAGCTGCCCTGACGGCCCGCAGATGTGCTGTTCCACTATCTGCCGGTAAATCTCTGTCACCTGTTCCATCTTCAGCTCACGGGCAAGCACGACAACATCTGCAAACTGGGCGTAGAACTTGAGCGCTTCTATGTTTGAAATGTTTAGTTGGGTGGAGAGATGAACTTCCATTCTGCGCTGTTGACCGACAACCTCATTACAATACATCATGACAGCCACATCAGAGGCAATGACGGCAGAAATGCCTGCCTCATGGGCTGCATCAATAATCTGGTGCATCAGGGGGATGTCCTCACCGTAGATAATAGTGTTGACGGTAAGGTAGCTCTTGATGCCGTGTCGGTCGCACTCCTGGGCTATCTCGCGCAAGTCATCGATAGTAAAGTGATTGGCAGAGTGGGAACGCATGTTGAGCTGTTCCACACCGAAGTAAACCGAGTCCGCCTCTGCCTGTATGGCCGCAGCCAGCGACTCTCGCGAACCGACGGGCGCCATCACTTCGAAGTCTTTTATGGCAACATTATTCATTTGTTTGGATATTCTTTCAGAAAACGAATAACAGCATTACGTATGCTGGTAAGACCAAAGTCTGCCGGATTGATGCTGCTGAGGGGCAACCAGAGACACTCTGCGGCATCGTCGGCGGCACTCACCGTAACATCGGCTGCCACATGCACAAGATAATCCATGTCGAGCGTGTGGACACCCATACCGCTATACATATAGACATTAGGACTGGAGAACAAGTACTCCACGTGCTCTACGTCGAGGCCTGTCTCCTCTTTGATTTCGCGACGCATGCCTTCCTCTGCCGTCTCTTGCATATCAACAAAACCGCCGGGAAGGTCAAGCGTTCCCTTGGCAGGTTCCTTGGCACGCCGCACTGCCAACAACTCCTCTTCAGCAGCCCCCCGTTTCCGGAGAATAAAGGCTGCTGTAGCAGAACAGGGGTTAGCGTAATACGTAAACCCACAGTCCTCACACTTCTTGCTCTTGAAGTTATGAATGGAAAAATGCTTACTACCGCATACCGGGCAGTAAGCAAAGATGTCCAATGGATGTGTCATTCCCAGTTATCGCTTCTAAACGGGAAGAGGGGCAGACCGCCCTGATTTCCTAAATTACCTAACATGAAGTTACGGAAACAGTAACGTACGGCCACTGGCTTCTTCACCTCAGGAGACATTACGATGACGGCTTCGTCCCATTTGCCGCCCCCCGGCTTCCAATAGTGTTGGGCCTTGGCCTTGTGGAACACACGGTCTGCACCGGCTACCTCAAAGCCCTCAATGTCCTCGAAACGGCTCATGCCGCCAAACTCATCGTTAAAATGCACGAAGACGGTGTCGTTCTTAACCGTCATCTCCTTATAAGAAGGACTCTTGGCTATAATTGACTGGCAGCCATAGGTCTGGTTGAGTGCAAGGAAAGCCAGACGCTCGCCCACCTTTTGCTTCTGGGTGGGATGAATCTGTGTCAACTCGTAGGGATAGACGCAGTCATTGGTGCAGACAATGCCGCTATTGGGAATAATCTGCGAGGCCCGGAACTGCTGTTCCTGCAGAAGGACGTTCCATGTTCCCATGGGGTCACCAGCCCAGTAAGGAGCTATCTGTACGAAATAGAAAGGTATCTCACCCAGTCCGAACTGACCACGCCACTGATCCACGAGCAGCTTCAGACGTTCTGAATACTGATTGCCAGGATCACCAACGTTTGAGCAGCCTTGATAAAAGAGTATTCCTTTGACAGTATAGTTAAGAATAGGATTAAAGGTTCCGTTACCCCAAACGAGTGCACGATGGTAGTCCCACTCTTTCTTGAAGTTGACAATGCCCATCGTGTCGGTTGGTTCATTGGTATATTTCTCCAGGTTCTCCTTGGTGAGCCAACTCTCTACACGGCTACCGCCCTTGTTGGCTTCAATAAGTCCGACGGGGATATTGAGGGTTTTATTGACCAAACGGGCAAAAAAGTAACCTGTAGCAGAGAAGTCAACCACGTTCTGGGGTGTACACTCACGCCAGGCACAGTCGGCATCCTCCTGTGGTGTCATACGCATAATGCTGGGAATTTTCACACTACGCACACCGTTGGGGTTCTGTGCTTCAAGCACATGATGGTTGAAGTTCTCAACAGGACACTGCCCGAAACCACGAAGAGGCATCTCCATATTCGACTGTCCTGCACATACCCATACCTCACCAGACAATACGTTTTTCAGGGTAACTGCACCTTCACCGTCATCGAACGTAATAGTATAAGGAGTGTAGGAAGCAGCCGGAGTTGCCACCTTGACCAACCATTTACCCTGACGGTCGGCTCTTGCCTTTACCGTCTTTCCGTCCCACGACGTGGTGACCTTCACCTCATTACCAGCCTTGGCCCATCCCCAAAGACGGGCATCGGTCTGCTGCTGTAATACCATGTTGTCGCAGAGGATGTGCGGCAACCTTACTTTTCCCTGTGCACCAACCGATAAAAGCGTCAATGCAGCTAATAAAAGCACTTGTTTCTTCATAGAGTGTTTGGTTTTTTACTATTTTGCCGACAAAATTACAAAATAATTCTTAATATTACGGCTTAATCTTCAATTATTTTGTAATTTTGCACCCAATATGACGTATGCTATTATCGGAACTGGAGCCATCGGTGGTTTTTATGGTGCAAAACTGGCAAGAAGCGGCAGAGATGTTCACTTCCTGCTACATCGTGACTACGACTTTGTGAAAGCCAATGGCCTACGGGTGGAATCTTGTGACGGTTCATTTATACTTAACCCTGTACAAGCCTATTGCGACACACAACAGATGCCTAAAGCCGATGTTGTACTGGTGGGACTGAAATCTACCAACGAGCACTTGTTGAAGGAATTACTCCCTCCTGTGCTAAAAGAAGACACTGTGGTGGTGCTCATACAAAACGGCATCGGACTGGAGCCAGACGTACAAGAATGGTTCCCACAACTGCAGCTGGTGGCAGGACTGGCTTTCATTTTTTCTTCGAAAACAGAACCAGGACACATCAATCACCAATGCTACGGCAGCATCAACTTGGGCAACTACTCTTGCCGCAGCGAGAAGCTCTTTTCTTCCATTTTAGCCGATTTCATCGAAGCAGGTATCGATGCACACAGCGTTGAATACCACGAGGCGCGATGGCGAAAAGCGGTATGGAACATGCCTTTCAATGGTATGACAGTTGCCCTGCACACCCAGACCGATCTGTTGCTTAAAAATCCTTCCACCCGACAGCTTATACGTGAACAAATGATGGAGGTGGTGGGTGCTTCCCGTGCCTTAGGCATCAGTGGCATTGATGAGCTGTTTATAGAGAAAATGATAGATATGACAGACCACATGGTGCCCTCCTCGCCCAGCATGCGACTGGATTACGACTTCCATCGGCCGATGGAGATTGACTATCTTTATACCCGTCCCATTGCTGAGGCAAAAAAAGTTGGATTCCACATGACCAAACTGGAAATGCTTGAACAAGAGCTACGATTTCTTAACAACCATAACATTTAACATTTCTACATTATGACTACTCCTCCATCGGCTTTTTTCCTTGTTGGAGCAGCCACAGCCTATTTCACGCTGTCTGCTACACAGATTCTGTTCTGCAAGAACCGAAACCGTCTCCAAACCACTTTAGGATGGATTTTCGTTCTTTGGGCCATACTGAATTTGAAAGACATCATCTTGGTGTTTCCTGAATACAATAACAAGGAAACCGTCAAATACATCCTTCTTATCGACGGATGGTCTATCATCACATATTATATCTTCCTTTATGAGCTGACCAAGCATAAATGGACCACATGGCGCAAAGTGTTACTGTTTTGTCTGCCCTTTGCTGTCTTTTCCATTATTTATATCGTCTTTCCTACCAACATAGTATTGAACACCTATGTTGTTTTCCTCTGGTTATGTGCGGCAGCATTCTTTGTGATAGGATTCGTTAAAAGCAAAAAATACATTAAATACATTCACGACAACTATTCTAATATTGACGAAATAGATATTTCTTGGCTCAAATATATGTTTTTCTTCGCCTTTTTGGAACAAAGCCTGTATTTCATCAATGCCTATAGTTACAATTCGTTGATTGACATTCTGTATTATGCCTCAGCCATCGGCATGTGGCAAATAGCCCGTGCATACGGCACAACCTTAAAGCCCATCAACATTATTGAACCCACAGTGACACCAAAAGAAATGGAAAGCAAAGGCTATTCATTCGCTGGAAATATCGAGAAAAAGGTTGAAGGTGAAGAGCTTTACCAGAACAAGGACCTTACACTCACTGATTTGGCCAAAGCTATAGGCACTAACCGAACGTATCTAAGCGACTACTTCTGTAACCATAAACACACCACGTTCTATGATTACATCAACCAGCTGCGCATAGAGCAGATGGCCATTCCCATGATTCAGCAACATCCAGAATATACGATGGAATACGTTGCCTCAGAAAGTGGTTTTAAACATGTTTCCACTTTCCGTCGTGCCTTTACCAAGTTGATGGGTAAGAGCCCCAGCCAATACCGTAGTGAGTTAGGCTTAACGTAGGTCTATAAACGATGTTTGCAGCATGTCTCACGACATACTGCAAACGGATATATAACACACTTTCCTCAAAAGTACTGTGCAAAGATAAGGCAAAAAAAATAAACTCTGTCTTTTTTGTTGCCCAAGTTGAGCGCAATTTCACAAAAAAGACAGAGCAATAAAACAAAAAACAACGAAAATTACTTCTTCCTTGGTCGGCGCAGAGCCCATCCTTCTTCGGTGAAATCGGGGATTTCGCCCTTTAACTTCATCATTTTAGGGTTTAAAAGCTCTTTCCAGTCGTTTTTCTTAAACTTTTGTTTCTTTTCGTTGAAAGTATGCGATGAATGTGGCTGTTTTTGTTTAGCGGAAGTCCTTTGTTGGGGTTTTTGTGAGTCCGATGCATCATTACATCTTACTTCACGACGTTTGTAACGCTGACCGTTCAAAGCCTTCATCACGCGCTTGGCATCTTCCTCGGGTACGTCAAAGTAGGCGTACTTTTGCAACAGGTCAATATGCCCTACATCTACATGTCCCTGTACGTGCTTATTCAGAAACTGCATGAGCTCGCCAGGATAAAACCCGTCTGTTTTTCCCAAGTTGATGAAAAGACGGCGGAAACCTGATTCCGCCTTCGACGGTCCTTTACGTGCAGGCTTTTCCTTACCTCGTTGTTCCTTTTTCGATGACACAGGCGTGGAAATCTCGGGGGCATCAGCATAGTAGGCCAAGAACTTCCCGAACTCCAATGATACGATTTTCTTAATAAGGTCTTCTTTTTCCACATACTCAAAGTAGCGGTTGATGTCTTGCATGAAGGGAGCTATCTCCTCGTCGTTCACATCCACCTTCACAATCTGGTCCATCACCTTGTACAATTGCTTTTGGCAGATTTCCTGCGCAGTGGGAATCTTACCTTCCACAAACTCCTTGCCTATTTCCTTCTCAATGTTACGAATTTTGTGCTTTTCTCGAATGTGGACAATGCTGATGCTGGTGCCTTTCTTGCCTGCACGGCCTGTACGACCGGAACGGTGGGTGTAGTTCTCAATGTCATCGGGCAGTCCGAAGTTAATAACATGCGTGAGGTCGTCAACGTCCAGGCCACGTGCTGCCACATCAGTAGCCACGAGCAACTGCACCGTGTGCTGACGGAACTTCTGCATCGTCAGGTCACGCTGCTGCTGGCTGAGGTCACCATGCAGCGATTCGGCATTATAGCCGTCCTTGATGAGCTTGTCGGCTATCTCCTGTGTCTCAATCTTCGTGCGGCAGAAGATGATGGCAAAGATACGGGGATAGTAGTCAACAATACGCTTCAGGGCGAGATACTTGTCCTTGGCGTTCACCATATAATAAATGTGGTTCACATTCTCGGCCCCCTCGTTGCGTGAGCCCACCACTATTTCCTTATGGTCATGCAGATAACCTGTGGCTATGCGCTCTATCTCACGACTCATTGTGGCAGAGAAAAGCAGCGTGTTACGATCTTCAGGAATACGCTCCAATATGGCATCTATACTTTCCGAAAAGCCCATATTGAGCATTTCGTCTGCCTCGTCAAGCACTACGTTATAGGCCTCATCGAGCTGTGCCACTCCACGGTTCATCAGGTCAATAAGGCGGCCAGGCGTGGCAACAATGATATGAGCGCCATGCTTCAGTGCACGAATCTGCTGGGCAATGCTTGCTCCGCCGTACACGGCCTCAATGTGAATGCCTGGCATGTATTTAGAGAAGTCACGCAGGTCATCAGCTATCTGGAGACACAGCTCGCGGGTAGGCGACAGGATCAAAGCCTGCGTCTCCATACGCGAAGGGTCAATACGCTGCAGCACAGGAATGCCGAAGGCTGCCGTCTTTCCTGTGCCTGTCTGAGCCAAGGCAATTACATCGTTACGACTTCCTAACAAGTAGGGAATAACCTCTTCTTGCACAGGCATGGGCTGAGTGAAACCCAGTTCCTCGATGGCGCGCCGAATCTCCTCGCAAACGCCAAGTTCTTCAAATGTCTTCATACTGGTTGCAAAGGTACGAAAAAATAATGAATTATGAACTATGAACTATGAATTATAAAAGAACAGGCTGACGCCGACCACGGAAATCAAGGCTCCCAATACAGCCTTCCATGTTATCTTTTCATGGAACAGCCAATAGGAGGGCAGGATAATGATAATGGGTGTCAGGGCCATCAGCGTCGAGGCGATACCGGCACCGGTATATTGAACGGCCATCAGTGAGAACCCTACCCCCACAAAAGGTCCGAAGATGGTGGTGGCAGTAGCTACTGTCATGCCTTTACGGTCATGCAGGGCCTCACGGAGTGGCTTAAACCCTTCACGGAAATACAATAATAAGGAAAAGCCGCAGATGCCTGCTATACAACGAATGAAGTTCGCGCTGAATGGTATGAGCCATTCTGGTATATCGCCAGTGGCATAGTGATCCATTCCTATTTTGCTCAGCACGAGTCCTACGCCTTGGCATATAGCAGCACCGATAGCGAAGAGGACACCGTTAAGAGGAAGCTTCAGCGATAATCTGTGATGCTCTCCCCTGCCCAGCACGGAGATGCCAATACCCACCAGCGTCACGAGCATGGCCAGCACACTCATCCAGTTCATCTGCTGCCCCAGCGTCAGCCATGCCATCAAGGCAGCGGCCAAAGGAGCCAGTGTCATGAAAAGTTGTCCGAAGCGTGACCCAATAATGATATAACACTGAAACAAGCAGAAGTCGCCTATGACGTAACCCACCAGACCAGACAAGAGCATCCAGCCGTAAGCCTCTAAAGAGCCGATGGCGGGTATGGGTGTGCCCAGTACCACCCAGAACAGCACCAGAGAGAAGAGCAATGCCAGCGCCATGCGTAGCACGTTCAGCGTCAGGTTGCCCAACCGTTTGCTGCCAAACTCACTCAATAGTGCCGTCGCCGTCCATGAGAATGCGACGCCGATAGATATCATTTCGCCTAAGTAAGGTATCATCGTCTGTCGTTATTTGAGTATCTGCACCTGATGAACGGTGCCGTCAGTACGGCGCACGGTGTAGGTATAGGTACGGCCTTTTACAAAGCTTAACTGCTGAAAGGCAACAATGTTAGGAATATCACGACCATTCACCTTGATAATCGTGTCGCCTTGACGCAACCCATTCTTATAGGCATCGCTCCCCGGACGAATAAGACCGACGGTCGGACGGTTATTCTTGGGAACGATGTACATCTGGAACTGCTGGTTATCCACCCTTACCACTCCGCTCTTATTGTATGGCTGGAAGACCATGCGCTTCTTGAACGGATTAATGATGACACTGCCATAGTCAAGCAACTCTGCACCTATATGCGAAGAGCCTTCCTGTGTAATGGTGTGATAATTACGGAAAACGAACTCGTCCCATTTCAGTCGGTCGAGAGCCAGGAAATAGACGGTGTCAGCAGTCTCTACACTATGCATGCCGATGGTGCTCTGGCCTATGGCACGGTCTTCCACCTGCGCTGCCACCTGCCGACTTTTATAGACATGCTTCTGAAAACTCTCACGGTTCATGGTATAGAGGTTTCGGAAGCCTGTGTCGAACAGAGCGCAGTCCATGTGGCGCATGAATGGACTGACCCACACGTAGGGCACGAAACTCTGCAGCTTATACTTCACCTCGTAACCTTCCTCCCCCGCAAAGAATTTCTTTCGGTCAGTAAGAATCATTCGCTTATTCTCCACGTCAATCTTACAGGCAAGCCCCTTGTTGATAAGGTCAAAGCCTATGATGCCGTCGTAGCTGCGACTGATGAGACCGCTCTTTATGACTGTGGCCAGATAGCCGTCGATGGTGAGCCCACCCAACTGAAACGTAGGCAGCTGCACTACGCGGACGGTGTCAGGCCGGTTGTTAATGTCGAAGGATATCACATTTCCCACCTCTTTTATATAAGGCAGGCGACTTCCTGTGAATATCGCCCCTTGCGTAGCACCAGTGTCAAACAGGAAGTGATACTCCTTCCCGCCGATTTTAACGGGAAGCAGTATGCGGTGTTCATCGAACGTAATGGGTATGGTGTCGGTGAAGTGTTGAGCGTTCCCGTAATTGACGGTGAAGCCGAGACTGTAATGGTGCATTGGCTGGGCATAGCCTTTGGAAATGAGAAATGAGAAATGAGAAATGAGAAATGAGAATAAAGAAATGAGAAATGCCCTACGCACGACTCGCATGTGTAGTATGGTACCAAGCCATTTCTTCATTTTACATTTTAATTTCTCATTCCTCATTTCTCATTTCTCATTTTTCATTTTTCATTTAGCGCCATTAACGTCGCGCATTAATTTCCCTCAGCAGACGGTCGGCGTGTCCCCAACGGTCCATCATGAAGAGGACGTAGCGGATGTCAACGCTGATGGTGCGGGCCAGCTGACGGTCGAAGAAGATGTCGCTGGACAGGCTGTCCCAGTTGCCGTCGAAGGCCAGGCCTATCAGTTCTCCATTACCGTTAAAGACAGGAGAGCCGGAGTTACCGCCCGTAATGTCGTTGTTGCTGAGGAAGCAGAGCTGCATCTTGCCGCTGGTGCCGTCGGTGTAGGGACCGAAGTCGCGGGCCGAGAGCAGTTCCTTCATCAGGGGTTCTGCCTTGTAGTCGATGACGCCACGCTCACCCATCAGCATCTTCTCCACCATGCTCTGTGCCTCGGTAAAGTAGCCTGAGGGCTGTCCGCCGAGCGTGTAGCCTCCCACTTGTCCGTAGCTGAGACGCAGGGTGAAGTTGGCGTCAGAGTAGTTAGGCATGTCCTGCTCCATGCGCAGCTTTGCTGCACAGAGCAGCTTCTCCTGTTCGCCGATGGCATCGTCGAAGCTGGCCAACAGGGTGTAGAGCTTTATCAAGAGACCATACATATCGATGCCATAGTCCAGTCCGAGGTCACGGGTGTATTCCTTCTGATTAATATAGATAGGCTTACCGCTACGCATCAGCACGGAGTGCTCATAGAGGTAACGGGCATAGCGCTGGCAGTCGCCGCCGAAACGGCTGTCAATGGTCTTGTAGAAATCGGGGATATAGTCAGACGACGCCTGCTGGCGATAGTTCTTCAGCAAGGCACCCAGTATCTCACAGTCTGTATCAAGGTCCCATTCCTCTCTGTTGTCACGGAACTCTATGTACTGCTTCTTGGGCTTGTCTTCAGGGCCTTTCACCTCCATACGGCCGGCACCACTCTGGAAGGCACGCAGCGAGAACTGATCGGTGAAGAATGTCTCATAGAACAGCGTGAACATGCGGTTAGCCTCATAACGCTGCTCGTAGAGCTTGTTCAGCTGGTCGAAGTCCGGTCCGGGGAAGTTGTTCTTCTCCTGCCAGCGGCGCAGCTTGTGCTCGAATATCTGCTTCTGGGCAACGAGTCCGATGCTGTCAATACACTTGTTCATACCAATGGAGTTCTTCCAGTAGTTCGATGAGTTGGCATACTTGGAGTCGTACTTGATGCGCACAGCCTCAGAAGCACGCATGTGCTTGATCATCACGTCCTGCTTCACACCACGCACCTGGGCCCGCATGGCATTCTCGGCATAACGCTCCAGAATGCCGTAGCTGGACAGGTAACGACTGGTAGAGCCCGGATAGCCCATGGTCATGGCGAAGTCGCCGGCCTTGTAGCCCTTCATGGAGACGGGTGCCCAGTGCTTTGGGTGGTAGGGCACATTCTTCTCGCTGTATTCTGCCGGTCCGTTGGTCACGGGGTCGGCATAGATGCGGAACACGCTGAAGTCGCAGGTCTGTCGGGGCCACATCCAGTTGTCGGTCTCACCGCCGAACTTACCCATTGACATGGGAATGGCAAACACCAGGCGCACGTCCTTGAAGTCGCGGTAGGTCGTCATGTAGTACTTGTTTCCCTCATAGAAGGGTTTGATTTCCACACGCAGGGTGGAGTCCTGTTCGTGAACCTGCTTGCTCACGGCATTCTCCACACTATCCACAAACTCACTGATTTGGCCATAGGGCAGGTCCTTCAAGCCCATCTCGTTGAGCAGGTCAGTAATGTCTCTCTGGTCCACCATGAAGCTCACGAAGAGGTCCTCATTGGGCAGCTCCTCGGCATAGCTCTGTGCATTGAAGCCATTGAGCATGTAGTCGTGCTCCACGGTAGAGTGCTTGCGAATGCAGTCGAAACCGCAATGGTGGTTGGTAAATACCAGTCCGTCGGGGCTGACCACCACGCCGGAGCAATAGCCGCCAAAGTTGACGACAGCCTTCATAATGGCATTGTCGGCACTGTAGAGCGACTCGTAGGGGAGTGAGAAACCTTCTGCCTGCATCTGCTGATAGACAGCGGGCGGCAGGTCATAGAGCGTCCACATGCCTTCGTCGGCCTTTGCCTGACACATGGAGAACAATACTGCTAATGATAACAAAACTTTCTTCATACTATTTCTTTTTAAAATATTTTCCAACAACGGGTAAGTAGCTCAACGGGAAATCGTGGTAGATGGTGTGCGCCGTGAAGAGCAGAATGAGCACGGTGTTCAGCGCGATGGAAGCCCACACGGGAAGCAGCTGGCGTCCGTAGTGCATGAACATATAGAACAGGATGGCCAGAATGACATAGATGGAGATGGAACGGCGCGGATAGATGATGGGATGGTAGATGAGTCCCACGATATAGCTGAGCATCATGGCCGTGAAGTAGCCGGCAAAGCCTGCCCACGCACAGGCTATGTAACCGGAACGGGGCACAAAGATGATATTGATGACGATGATGACCACGCAGCCGATGCCCGAGAAGATGGCACTCCAGTAGGTCTTGTCCTCCAGCTTATACCAGAACGAGAGATTGAAATAGATGCCCATCATGATCTCTGCAGCCATGACGATGGGCACCACGCGCAGGCCCACCCAGTAGTCGGGGCCTATCAGATACTTTATCAGGTCTATATAGCCTACGACACAGAGGAAAGCCAGTAGGGTAAAGATGATGAAGTATTTCATGGCCGTGGCCTGCATCTCGTCGTTGTCCTTGTCGCGCGTCTTACCGAACACAAACGGTTCGTAGGCGTAACGGAAGGCCTGCGTTATCATGGCCATGATCATGGCTATCTTTACCGTGGCACCATAAATGCCAAGCTGCATCTTCATGTCGGCACCTTTATAGACGAAGGGGAACAGTATCTTGTCGGCCACCTGGTTCAGGATGCCCGCAACGCCGAAGATGACGATGGGCCAGCTGTAGGAGAGCATGCGGCGCATGAGCTTTCGGTCGAAGCCGTGTCGAATGCCCATGAACTCCTTGTAGAGGCAGAGCGTAATGACAGCAGAACTGATCAGGTTGACGTAGAAGGCGTAGCCCGGGTCGTGAAGGTCTAACAAGAGGTAGCAGACGAGGTTCAACGAGATGTTCACCGCAATGTTCAGCAACTGGAGGGCAGCAAACTTCAGGGCCTTCTTCTGCTGGCGCAGATAGACGAACGGGATGGCCCGAATGGCGTCGATGGCCACCGTCAGGGCCATGGCCGACACGTACGAGGGATGGTCTCTATAACCGAGGAAGTCGCTGACGGGAGCAATGAACAGCAGCACCAGCACAATAAACAGCACGGCGGCTGACGAGACGCCGATGAGTGCGGTGGAGAAGACACGCTGCGGGTCCTCATCTTCCTTATTTGCAAAGCGGAAGAACGTGGTCTCCATGCCGAAGGTGAGCAGCACCAGTATGAGTGCCGTGAGTGCATACATATTAGTAATAACGCCATAGCCGCCGCTTTCGGCTGACATCTTGGCGGTATAGAGTGGCACGAGCAGGTAGTTGAGGAACCTACCTACAATGCTGCTGAGTCCGTAAATGGCCGTGTCCTTGGCCAGAGTCTTCATGTTTGCCATAACGCCTACAAAGGTAATGCTTTTATTTGAAACTACAAAAAAAAAGGACGCCTGCATCACGCAGACGTCCTCTTTTATTAAAAATATAGAGTATTTGATGTTTTCTTATTACCACCACTTAGAAAGGTTGGGATTGTTCTCGTTAGCCCATTCTACGAAGAGAGGATAAGCACCCTTAATGCTCTGATACTCCGGCAGGATGACGTAGTCTGTATCAACAGCCAGCTTACAAGAGGGTTCTCCCTTCGGAGCTGTCAGAAGTTCCCATTTACCGTTCTTATAAACCTCCAGCTTCAGGTCATTAGCCTGAGCAGCATTCTGAATGTTGATGGTAATGCCAGTCAGAACAACAGGATCCACCTCGGGGCCTGCACCGGTGTTCACCATCGGCAGGAGTGTCGGTTTGGGATTAGCTTCGGTCTTGTCACCCATGCCCAGCTGATAGTCAGCAGGCCATACGCCGAACAGCTTGTGAACCTCCTGAGTGTCGTCACCATTAATACGCAGAGGCAGTGTACCACCGGCAGCCATCAGGCGCAGCTTAGCGGGATTGCCATACTTCACGTCGATAACAACATCGTTGAAGTCGAAGTCTGTGCCCTGTGCTGCTGTCAGGTCTTCAGCAATAATACGGAGGTCGTACTGCTCAGCCTTCGGCTTAGCCTCAACAAGACGGATAATCCAGTCGGTGTAGTAGTCGTTGGCAGGAATACTCATATTAGCATCGCCATCATAACCTTCAATCCACCACTCTGTTCCTTCCTCACCAATTTTGAATTTCTTTCCATCAACCTCGACTTCAATACCAGCAGCTTCTGCTACTGTCGTAAATTCACCCTGCACCATGATGGGGCCTCTCTCAAACATTTCGGTAGGACGCACAGGATTGGGATACTTCATGCGGAACTTTGTCTTCAAATTAGGATTGGTTGAAATGAAGTCGAAGCAAACATAGTACTGACCTGCGTGATTAACACCGTCTGCATCAGTAATGTACTGTCCGTCAACGATAATCCACTTGTCGTGATACTTGCTGTCTTCAGAAGACATGTAAGCAAAGTTCAATGAACCCCAGTCAACAAACATGGTGTTGCCACCCCAGTCGGTATTGTCAGCACGGTTAAAGTTGTTGGCGTGATCCCAATTAGCAGCATCAACAGCTGCTACACCAGTGCCAAGACGGGTAGCATCTTTACTAATGCAAAGATGATTCATCTTTGAAGCACCCCAGATTTTCTCACTGTTCTGATAAGTACGGCCAGCCTTTTGCTGTCTGATCTGATCGATATTCAGGTACAAGCAGTTGGGATCGTCTTGCTTTCCGCCCCAAATTTGAGTGACAAAGAAATTTTTAAGATTCGTGGGATCTTCCTCAGTATATGTACCTGCAGGGATATCCTTCTTCAGCCTGTTCACGTATGCATAAACGGCATTACGTTCAGCCACTGTCCACTCCGGCTGTGATTCCCAAAGGTTACCATTCACATCAACAGAACGCGTTGTGCTGAAACCCCAGTCCTGACTCGGAGCAATCTTACCACCTACATAAGAAAGGAAAGCCTGATTGTACTTGGCCTTGTCAACCTGGTCCTGTGTAGGATTGTAAAGCTCATCATTCTTTGAGCAGCTGACAAAAGCACTGCTTACGAGTGCAATGGCTGCTAAACTCATCAAATACTTTTTCATAATTTTGCTTTGTTTTTTAAATGATTTATTAATTAATTTGGTTTAATTACGAGTTACTTGATGTTATATCGGTTGCAAAGATACAAAAAAAATACCTAATACACACTAATAAATTGTTAATATTTTAAAAAGTTTGCGTAATCGTTGACGAAAAGCAAGAAATAGACACATAAAATAAAGTCATAAATGATGAAAAAACACTACCTTTGCACCCAAAGAAACATAACAACGATATGAAGAAATACTTACTATTCATCAGCGCCGCACTGCTCTTGGGCATGACGTCGTGCAAGAAAGAACAGTTTGACCAGGAGCTTTACAACCAATATGTAGATTACGAGTTCATGGTGGATTACATGGACAAGGGGCACGACTGGAACCTTGTGAAGAGCGACACGGTGACCATTACGACGGGCAGTGAAGTGCAAAAAGTACAGATACTGACGGCCAACAACTTCGAGACCGACGATGCCGAGATAGCCGCAGAAGGCGTATGCCACGAAGGTGAGACGACACTGGCCTACACCCTTCCGCTCTATCAGGACCAGGCGTACGTGGTAGCACTGGCCTCTGACGGCAGCTATTTGGGTTACCGCCCCTTAGACTACGGCACGAAGACCCTCGACATGACGAACTACATCAGCCAGGGCCGCAGTGCAGCCCGCGAGCCGAAGGCTCAGACGTTCACCTACCTATACGAGGCCAGCTTCCCTGAACCAGGCGACTTTGACTATAACGACGTGGTGATGCGCGTCACAAAGAGCTATGGCTTGGCGAGCTACGTGGTTCTGCTCACCGTGAAATTAGAGGCCGTTGGCATCAGGAAGCAGGTGGCCGCAGGCATCCACTTAGGCGGCGTGAAGTATGATGACATCTACAAGGTGGAGCTGGTAAGCCGTCAGAAGTTGGACAACGACTACCCCATGCCGCGCCGATATATCCAGAGCAACGACCATCTGATGAGGGGACGCAACGGCGAGGCCGTCATCAACGTTCTGGAGGATGCTCACTGGGCCATGCTGAAGAACCGTGCCAGCGACGGCTCCATCACCCGCATGGAGCTGAACACCAGCCACGACCTGACACCGGGTGTGGCTGAACAGGCCGAGCCCGTTACCGTTACCTACCAAATCTCCTTTAAAAGCCCGGAGCAGGCACGCTGCCTGACGTTTGACCGTATTGACCCGTTCATTGTTGAGGAATACAACGGCGGACTGTGGGAGGTACACACCTACCGCTACAAGTTTAACGATGTGCTGTACAACATCTTCCGTGGTAACCAGAATGCCTACGACAACCACGTCAGCTGGTGCGTCACCGTTCCTAAGGGTGACTTCCGCTACTCTATTGAGGGCATGCCGTTAGGTACATATAATAAGGAGAGTGGTGAAACATTCGGCCCTTACCTGGACTTTGCCCACTGGATGCAGAGCCACAAACGTTACACCACTTGGTACGTAACGGCTAATAATCCGCAGTTGCTTTATTAACGAAGTATTACCGCTCAAGGGCTTGCAAAGTATCTATCCTCCCCCTTCAGGGGGAGTCAAAGGGGGTCACTTCTACTCATAATCAGAAAAATTAAGTCCGAAGTGACCTCCCCTATCCCCTCCTGTAGGAGGGGGACGATTACCACGCAAGGGCATGCACACATTCCGTCCTCCCCCTACAGGGGGAGTTAGAGGGGGTCACTTCTACTCATAATCAGAAAAATTAAGTCCGAAGTGACCTCCCCTATCCCCTCCTGTAGGAGGGGGACGATTACCAGCAAGGGCATGCACACATTCTATCCTCCCCCTACAGGGGGAGTTAGAGGGGGCACTTCTACTCATAATCAGCAATATTAAGTCCGAAGTGACCTCCCCTATCCCCTCCTGTAGGAGGGGGACGATTACCACGCAAGGGCATGCACACATTCCGTCCTCCCCCTACAGGGGGAGTCAAAGGGGGTCACTTCGATTACTCCGCCTACTCAGCTACATAAATATTCGCCTCAGCAGGATATTTGTACCAGTCAACATACCGATCATCTACTCCACCGTCAATGTAATAGTTGGCGAACGAGGGGTATGCCTCGGTGATTCTGGTGCGCTCCGTCGGCCACTGCCAGTCACCGGGAATGATGATTCCGTGAGGATCCTGGCCCTCGGTGGCCACGTGGATGTTGCCCTCTGGTGACTCAATCCAGAAGTCGGCCGTGCCGAACTGGAAGTCAGCAGGCTTGTCTATCTGCGTGGTGTACTCGTCATAATGGGTTTCGCCTAACACGGTGTTGATGAAGGTGCCTGCCGAGCCGCCCAATACTGAATGCACCTCAGTAGCGCCAAAGAGGTTGACCACGGTGCCATCGGCCTTGGTCAGGTTGACCTTCAGGTTATAAGAAGCACCTGTGCAACAGAGCGTCACGTCGAGCTTGCCCGGGTAGGTGTCATTCTGCTTCACCTTCAGCACCACGTCGTTCATGTCGTAGTCGGCATTGTAAGAGTCCTCGAAGGCGTAGCTCCAAATCTTGTTGCTCTCAATGATTTCCTCTGCCTCTTCTATCTCGATGGCCGGTGAGCAGTCGCTGGCCTCGGTGGCCACGCCCGTATATTGACCGCTACGAACCAACGTGGCATTACCGTTACCCTGAACGGGGAACTCATTCTTCTGGTTATACTGGTCGAGCGTGGGGTTAATCTCTGCCACATAGAATGCCAGCGTACCATTGAGCATGTTCAGAATCTTCTCGTAGGGCGTGAAGGTAGAAGGACTACTGTCCACCTCGGGATGGTCAACGCTGATGCGGATGTTGTTCTGAATGGCACCCACCGACATGTACTCGCCGCTGCTTCCCCAGGAAGTAGTGTAGTTCGTCGCAGTGCTCAAGCCATGCTCTCCGTCGGCATCCTCCACATAGCCGAACTGCAGGTAGGCGTAGTCGCCGTCGGCAGTAGGACCTATGATGTCAACATTGTTCAGTGCCACAGCTCCCGGCACCTTAATCAGTGAGTTGGCCTTGGCGTAGATGAAGGCATGGTCGGTCGTTCCGTCCTCTGAACCCGACATTTCCAGGTTGGCAGCCTTGAAGTAGGCCCCTTCGCCCTGCACGATGTTACGGCAGGCAAAGCCGCTGGTGCACTCGAACCAACAGTTGTTATACACGCGCATGTTGGCCGTGTTCGAGCCCTTGGTAGCCGACTGCACGAGCGTCTTTCCGTGGTTGACATAGAGGCTGTATTTGGATGCGCCCTCCATGTTCTGAATGAGCAGGTTACCATAGTTGAAGAACGTTCCGAAGTTGTTGGTAAACGTTCCCACGCTGATGGTGCCGCCGTTGTATCCGTAGCCGTCCTCAGCCGTGCCGTTGGTAATGTTAATTTTACCCGCACCGGTCACTGTTCCGCCGGGCATGACTACCAGACGGGCCTGGTTAACGAAGTTCATTTCAGCGCCCTCGGGAATGTTCAGCGTTCCGCCGCGGCATACCACAATGTTAGCGCCGCCGCCCACCCGCTGCTCGCCAGCAGGCAGGGTCCAGGTTCCGGTGATATAGACGTCGCGGTGCGCACGCGTATAACCCACGATGCTGTTATTTTCCCAGATGGGTACATCTTCACTTGAAAGCACGGAAATGTTCTTGTTCCATGAGCCCGTAATCTTAAAGTCGAGCACATAGGTCTCGTCTTTCTGCATGTAGCCTTCGGTAGCGTCTTCCCAGTGCTTGACTTCCTCTGTTTTATAGCCTCTTTCCCATGTGCCGGAAAGCGTAATCCAATCTGTACGTCCAGTACTTTGGCATCTATCTCTGACAGCAAGGACAAGAGCAACGTAACCATCAACGCTGTCGAAGTCATTCCAATTAACAGAATAGTTTACAAGTTCTCGGCAATTGGCTTCAAACCATGCTTTGTCTTCATCTGTTGCACCTGGCGGATAATACAAAACATTGTTTGCTGCACCACCCCATTGATACTGACCGTATTTTGGCCAAACAATTGATGCCGGCGTGTCAATCACCCAGTGGCCCTCAGTACCGTCAACCCAATATGAACCGTCATTGTTATCGACAATGTTCTCGTCGTTAGGCTCCTTGGCATTGGCCAGGTAAGCTGTGATGTCGTCGGTCGTAAAGGGAACCTCGGCCGTGGGAATGACGAAGTCGTCAGCCTCAGTGCCTCGGGTGGCCTGGCTACGGGTGTCATAGAAACCGGGCGACGAAGCCACGTCAGCCCCGCCGAATGCCGTCTGAAGCTTACCATCGATGATGGCAACGGGCTTCAGGTAATTATAGCCCTTGGCATCACGCAGGCAGACGAAGACGGCCGACGTACCCTTCGGAGCAGTAAACTCAAACGACGCGGTGCTGCCGCTCAACGCCGTTGACCGTCCGAGCACGGTGCCCTTATTGTCAATAAAAGGATTATTTTCGTAAACGACTACTTCATAGTTGACCCCATAGTCACCCTGCACGGCCACTTCGGCCTTCACCTGCGTCGTCATGTTCCAGTCACGGTTAGCGTCAATGGTCACACCCAACAGGTCCTTTGCATTCCTTACGGCGTCAGCTTGCGTAAACAGGTCGTCACCTGAACAGGCGGTGAGCAACACGCCTACCGCCAATGCGGCCATGCCGTTCATCAAAAACATCTTCTTCATAACTATTTCAGCGCTAAAATGGTTTTATTTTTGTTTATCCGTGCAAAGTTACGGATTATCAGCCAAATAACCAAATTATTTGGAAAAAAACTTACAGCGTAGTATAATAATTATGTACGCGCGCGTGCGTAAAGAGAGCCCCTTTTTTCTATGATGACTATCGTTTTGTTGTGGCTTTACCATACAAATCTACCTGAAGCAAGGGCACTACGTACCATCATCAGCGTACTTTTTTACCAAGTTCGCGCATGAATCGTATGTTGTTTTCCCGAGATTGTTATCAATTTTTCCCGAGATTTAAGTTGCTTTTTCCCGAGATTCTCACCTACAATCTCGGGAAAAACACATAAGAATCTCGGGAAAAAGTTATAACAATCTCGGGAAAACTTACAACAATCTATCGGCCAACAAGATAAAAAAGCACGCCGAAGTGCAAGGAAAATGCCTGCAAAATGGTTGGATTTTCCTTGCTATTCACTAAAAAAACAGTATGATTATTCTACTTAAGTTCCGCTCTGGTTTTCGAGGAAGGATACTTGCTTTCGCGTCTGAACTGCCAAAGTTCCAGCGAATTGATGATGTTCTGCCAGAGCACATAGCATCCGGCACCAATGCTGGAAACGGGGTTCAAGTACATGTAAGCCACCCAGATGCTCAGGCCGGTATTCTTCTGAAACAGCGCCTGACGGCTATTGACCAGTTCGCCGAGATGCCTGCCGACCACGTGGCCAATCAAGAACTGCACGAAACAGAGCAGCAGACTGGTCACGGCAATCCACCACAACAGCCATACGGAGGCGTCACTATGCACAATGTTCTTGACCGTGACACCCGTGGTAATGCTCAGCGAGACACACCATAGGTAAAAGCTGAGGTCAGACTTTGACGCTATCCAGCGGGCCAGCCGCCCCACGTAGTGCTGCACCAGCCACCCTAACACCAGGGGCAGCAGCAGCACCAGCAGCATCTTTTCGAGTATGATGAGAAACGCATCAAGGAAAGCCACGTCGGCCGTTGGCTCCAGGATGGGGAACACGGCGGGAATCATGAGTGCCGAGGCCATCGACGAGAGCAGCGTAAAGGTGGTCATGGTGCTGATGTTGCCGTTGAGCTTTCCCACCACGACAGGCGCCGCCACGGCTGACGGCCCGATGATACAGGTGAGAATGGCCTCAAGCAGGAGTTTAACGTCAACGACAACGTGAACGTCAACGTGAACGTCAACGTTAGGGTTAGGGTTCATCAACAGGATAGCGCCCACCACAAGGGCGACGAGCAGCACCTGCGCCAAGAGTATGCCGAAGTGCCAGCGGTGGAAGCGCATCTGGTGGAAATCCACCTTGCAGAAGGTAACGAAGAGCGTCAGGAAGAGCGTAACCGGAAAGATGACGTCAATAATAGGCCCGAGCACGTTGCCGGCCTCGTCGAGTGCGGGCACCAGGTCGAACGTCAGATAGACCACCGTCCCCACGGCAATGGCCACGGGGAGCGTCCAGTCTTTCAGAAAGCGCAAAATCGTCTTGCCTGTCTCCATTTCGATTGATAATTTGGCTGCAAAGGTAAGAAAAAAGGAAAAAAGCAAAAAAGGAAAAGGGTAAAAAAAGTGAAAAGAGAAAAAAAACACCCCTGACCCCACACCCAACACCTAACTTTTTATTACCTTTGCAGCGTTTTTAATGAAAAGACATCATGGAACTGATAGACTTACTAAACACGAAAGACCGGTTTGCTGCCATGAACGGTATTCAACTCGTTGAAATCCGCGAGGGTTACGCCCGGGCAGAGATGACAGTCACCGACAAACACCTGAACGGGGGCAACGTCTGTCAGGGCGGCGCGCTCTTCACCTTGGCCGACTTGGCATTTGCTGCCGTCACCAACAGTCACGGACAACTGACGTTCGGCATACAGAGCAGCATCGTCTTTTCAAAATCGGCCTTGGAAGGTGACCGGCTGACGGCAGTAGCCACCGAGACCGTCAACCACCACAAGCTGCCCTACTGTGAGGTGCAGATACGCAACCAGCAGGACGAGCTGATAGCCGTCTTCACCGGGCTTGCATACAGGAAAAAGGAACAATTAATAAAAGAATAAACCGATATGGAATCGAAACTCGTTATTTACAATACGCTGACGCGCCAGAAAGAGCGCTTCGAGCCGTTGCATGCCCCCAACGTGGGCATGTATGTCTGCGGGCCCACCGTCTATGGCGACCCCCATCTGGGACACGCCCGTCCTGCCATTACCTTCGACCTGGTGTTCCGCTACCTCAGGCACTTGGGCTATAAGGTGCGCTACGTGCGCAACATTACCGACGTGGGCCACTTGGAGCACGATGCCGACGAGGGCGACGACAAGATAGAGAAGAAGGCACGCTTAGAACAGCTGGAGCCCATGGAGATAGCCCAGTACTACACCAACCGCTACCATGCTGCCATGGATGCCCTCGGCGTGCTGCGCCCCTCGATAGAGCCGCACGCCACGGGCCACATCATTGAGCAGCAGCAGCTGGTGCAGCAGATTCTGGACAACGGCTTTGCCTACGAGTCGAACGGCAGCATCTACTTCGACATTGAGGCTTATAACAAGAAATATAAGTACGGCATCCTCTCCGGCCGCTCGTTGGAGAACATCAAGGACGAGAGCCGCACACTGGCCGGCGTGGGCGAGAAGCACAACCAGGCCGACTTCGCCCTGTGGAAGAAGGCACAGCCCGAACACATCATGCGCTGGCCCTCACCGTGGAGCGACGGCTTCCCCGGCTGGCACTGTGAGTGCACGGCCATGGGCCGCAAGTACTTAGGCGAGCAGTTCGACATTCACGGCGGCGGCATGGACCTGGTGTTCCCCCACCACGAGTGCGAGATAGCACAGGCCACAGCCTCCATGGGCCACCAGGCCGTGAAGTACTGGATGCACAACAACATGATTACCATCAACGGACAGAAGATGGGCAAGTCGCTGGGCAACTTCATCACTCTGGAGCAGTTCTTCACCGGCAACCACGAGAAGCTGGAGAAGGCCTTCTCGCCCATGACCATCCGCTTCTTCATACTCTCGGCCCACTACCGCGGCACAGTAGATTTCTCGAACGAAGCCCTCATAGCCGCCGAGAAAGGCCTGCAGAAACTGATGCAGGGCATCAGCGACCTGGAGCGCATTCAGGTTTCGCCGGCATGCGACCAGGAGACAGAATCGTTAGTGAAGGGGCTGCGCGAACGCTGCTACGACGCCATGAACGACGACTTCGCCACCCCGTTAGTGCTGAGCTACCTGTTTGAGGCCTGCTCAACGGTGAACAAGCTCATTGACCACAAGGCCACCATCTGCGCCGACTGCCTGAAAGAGCTGAAAGAGGTGATGCACCTGTTTGCCTTCGACCTGTTAGGACTACAGTCTGCCGACAACGGACAGCAGACGAACAAAGCCCGCGAGGAGGCCTTCGGCAAGGTGGTTGACATGGTGCTCGACCTGCGTGCCAAGGCCAAGGCCAATAAGGACTGGGCCACCAGCGACCATATTCGCGACGAGCTGGCTGCCCTTGGTTTCGAAGTGAAGGACACCAAGGACGGTGTGACGTGGCGGTTAGGATAGAGTAGCCCCCTCCCTTGGGTTGGGGTGGACTCCTCCCCTAACGTGGCATTTCTACTGCGAGCGTTTCCTTACGGAAGCGCTCGTATGTCATATATACAAGGCCGTGGTCGGGGTCATCGTCGCCCCATGAGTTTTTCATGATAAAGTAACGGCGTTGCTGGGCGTCGCGTCCCAAGCCCACAATGGCCATGGCATGGCCCTTGCTCTCCCAGCACACGCCGTGATGCTGGCGCACGGCCCGCTCGGTCCGGGCCAACAGCGTGTCCATGGGAACATTCCAGTAGCGGTTGTGCTGCCAGTTATCGTCGGTGTTCACGTCTATCTCCGTGTTGTAGGGCTCGTCATCATTACTCGTCAGGGCAATGTATTCGTCGGGGGCACAGACGCTGCGGGCAAACTCCTGCGGCGTATAAATGGCACCCAGCATGAACACCTGACGGGGCGGCTCAATGTCCTCCTCCACCTTGCGATAGGCATCGTAGCCGCAAAGCCCATGCTTCTGTATCAGGTTGATGCACGTCAGCCCCATGCCGCGCTTGCTCTCAGGAGCGCCGGGCTCCTTCCGCAGCATGTATTCCACGTAGGCAGGCGACAGGTTCACAGAGTCACCACGGCCGATGTGTTCTGTCTCGATGGCGGCCAGCATGGCATAGACCCAGCAGGTCTGGCTCTTCCCCTGATTCTTCACGGGTGTCATGGGGTTCATGACCTCCACCTCGATGGGCGGATGACCCTGCTGTTTCTTGGCGCAAGCCGTCAGCAGCACAGCAAAGACGAAGAGGTATTTCAGCTTCATAATATCAGCATTTGCAGGCGGTCGGGGTTAAAGAACTCACAGGCTATCTGTTGCAGCTGGGTGGCGGTGATGCTGTCTATTTGCTGAAACAGCCGGCTGATGTGGTGCTCGCGGTGCTCGTGCAGATAGGTACGGGCAAAGTCAAGGGCGAACTGCTCGTGGTTATCGGACGCTATGGCCAACTGGCCCTTCAGCTGTTTCTTGGCGGCAGCCAGCTGACGGTCGCTCAACGGCCGTTCGGCCATGCGGTCCAGTTCTCGCTGTACCAGCTTCAGGCATCGCTTCACGTCCTTGTGGTCACAGCCGAAATAAACCGACCAGACACCCGTATCGCTGTAGGTGGTCATGTTACTCTCCACGGTATAGACCAGTCCGCGACGCTCACGCAAGGCAAGGTTCAGCCGGGCATTCATGCCAGGTCCGCCCAGTATGTTGTTCAGCAGGAACAGCGGAATGCGCCGCTCATCGTCAGCCGCAAACGTCCGTGTTCCCAGCATGACGTGCGCCTGATGATGAGCGGGTGGTGGAGGGTTGAGGGTTGAGCGTGGAGGGTTGAGCGTTGAGCGTTGAGCGTTGAGCGTTGAGCGTTGAGCGTTGAGGGTTGTTTCGCTCCACGCTCCACGCTCCACGCTCAACCCTCCACGCTCAACGCTCGACGCAATCCGCTCAAACGGGACATCGCCATAGACAAAGAAAACCGCATTGTCAGGACGGTAATGACGACGGGCAAAGCGGAGGGCATCGGCCGAGGTATAGGTACTAAGCTTCTCGCGCGTACCTAATATATTATGTCCTAAGGGATGGCCGGGAAAGAGCAGGTTCTCAAACTCGTCGAAGATCAGCTCTGCCGGAGAGTCGTTGTAGCTCTCTATCTCGTCGCATATCACCTCTATTTCCTTGTCAAGCTCTGCCTGCGGATAGGTACTGTTGAACACAATGTCAGTGAGCAGCGAGACGGCACGTTTGACATCGTCACGCAACACCGTAGCGTAATAGACCGTGTGTTCCTTCGTCGTAAAGGCATTCAGGTCGCCGCCAACACGCTCCAGTTCATTAAGTATCTGCAACGAGGTGCGTTTCTCTGTCCCTTTAAACGTGGTATGCTCCACAAAGTGAGCCATGCCATCCTCTCCAGGCAGTTCGTGGCGCGTTCCTGCAGCTATGGCATAACCGCAATACACCACCTGCTGACCGGGAGCCGGCAGGTGTATGATGCGCAGTCCGTTAGGGAGTGTTTGGGTATTGTATTTCATCTTAGGGATGCAAAGGTACAAAAAATTCATCATTCATCATTCATAATTGTTCACCATTATTCATTTTTAACGGAGTTCACGACCTTTGGTTCATTATTATTTTATATCTTTGCAGACAAAAACAATATTTATGCGTAAAATAATAGGTATAGGCGAAACGGTGCTCGACATCATCTTTCGTAACGACCAGCCAGTGAGCGCTGTTCCTGGCGGTTCAACGTTTAATGCACTCATCTCATTAGGACGTGCTGGCGTCCAGTCGGTATTCATTAGTGAAACGGGGAACGACCGCATAGGCAGGAACATCATCGACTTCCTGAAAGAGAACCATGTCGATACGTCGTATGTCAATGTCTATCCGGAGTCGAAGTCACCTCTCTCACTCGCTTTCCTCAACGAGCAGAACGATGCGGACTACATCTTCTACAAGGACCACCCTAAGGACAAACTCGACTTCTCGTACCCCGAGGTCAACCAGGATGACATCGTACTCTTCGGCAGCTACTATGCGCTGAACCCCGTCATTCGTCCGCAGGTGCTGGGTTTTCTGCAGTATGCCCATCAGCGTGGGGCCATTCTCTACTACGACGTTAACTTCCGCGCCTCTCATCAGCATGAGGTCATGAAGCTCACGGCTAACTTCCTGGAGAACCTGGAGCTGGCCGACTTTGTGCGCGGCAGCAGTGAAGACTTTGACGTCATGTTCCGTACCACTGACGCTGACACGGTCTATCGTTCGCAAATATCCTTCTACTGTAAGAAGTTTATCTGCACCCAGGGCAGCCAGTCGGTAGAGCTACGGGCAGAGAACGGCCTGAAGAAGCAATACCCTGTTGACAAGATTGACGTGGTGAGCACCATCGGAGCAGGCGATAACTTCAATGCCGGCTTCATCTATGGCCTCATCAAGAACAACATTACGCGCAGCATGGTCACCGACGGCATCTCCGAAGCACAGTGGGATGCGCTCATTGCGTCAGCCCAGCTCTTCTCTTCCGAGTGCTGCAAGACCATCAACAACTACGTCTCACCAGCTTTTGGGAAGACGCTGAAGACAGAAGATTAAGAATTAAAGACTATAAGCTATGCTGGAAATTACAAACAAAATCTATTACGTAGGAGTGAACGACCGCAACAAGTCGCTCTTCGAAGGCCTCTGGCCCCTGCCCAACGGTGTGAGCTATAACTCATACCTGATTGACGATGAGAAGGTTTGCCTTATCGATACCGTAGAGGTTGACTTCTTCACCCAGTTCATTGAGCACATTCATGAAGTCATCGGCGAACGGCCTATTGACTACCTCGTCATTAACCACATGGAGCCCGACCACAGCGGCTCTATTGCCCTCATCAAGAAGTACTATCCGCAGATTCAGATTGTAGGCAACAAGAAGACCTTCCAGATGATGGAGGGCTTCTACGGCATTGCCGATGGCACGGTGGAAGTGAAGAATGGCGACTCCATCTCTTTGGGCAGCCACACGCTGAACTTCGTACTCACCCCCATGGTACACTGGCCTGAGACCATGGTGACGCTTGAAAGCTGTAGCAACGTGCTCTTCAGCGGCGATGCCTTTGGCTGCTTCGGAGCACTGAACGGCGGCATTGTCGATAGCCAGATTAACTGTGACACATTCTGGTTAGAGATGACCCGCTACTACTCCAACATCGTTGGTAAGTACGGCACGCCCGTGCAGAACGCCCTCAAGAAATTGGCCGGCGTGAAGATTGACTACATCTGCGCTACCCACGGCCCCGTCTGGCACGAGTACATTGACAAGGTCATCGGCATCTACGACCGCCTGTCGAAATATGAGACCGACCCCGGCCTCGTCATCTGCTACGGCACCATGTACGGCAACACTGAGCGTGCTGCCGAGGTCATTGCCCGGGCTGCCTCAGAGGCTGGCGTGAAGAACATTGTGATGTATAACGTCTCGAAGACGCACCACTCGTACATCATCCGTGACGTGTTCCGCTACAAAGGACTCATTGTCGGTGCCCCGACCTATAACACCGCCCTCTACCACGAAATGGACGTGCTGCTCTCAGAGCTGGCCGGCAAGGACATCAAGAACCACCTGTTAGGCTGGTTCGGCTCATACGGCTGGGCATCGAAGGCCGTGAGCGAGATACAGCGCTGGAACGACGAACGCCTGCATTTCGAACAGGTGGGCGAGCCTGTGGAAATCAAGCAGAGCCTGACGACGGAGACTACCGCCCAGTGCGTGGCCCTCGGACGTGCTATGGCAGAACGCTTACAGGCCGAATAACCTGAGTGTATGAAGCGAATCAGAATCGGGCTGCTGCCCCGTATCCTCATCGCTATCCTCTTAGGCGTACTCCTCGGAAATGTACTGACACTTCCGTGGGTACGCCTTTTTATTACCTTCAACAGCATCTTCAGCCAGTTCCTCGGCTTCATGATACCCCTCATCATCGTGGGCCTCGTGGCACCTGCCATTGCCGACATCGGCAGTAAGGTAGGACGGCTGCTGCTCTGGGCCGTGGGGCTTGCATACGTTGATACCATCCTGGCCGGACTGTTAGGATACGGCGTCGGCTCATGGCTCTTTCCGCAGATGGTAGAGGCAGGACAGAATACCACCCTGACAACAGAGGCCGAAGCCTTACTGCCCTTCTTTGAAATCAAGATTCCACCGCTGTTCGATGTCATGGCAGCCCTCGTGCTCTCGTTCGTGGCCGGACTGAGCATAGCCTACTGTCATGCCCCCACACTGAAACAGGGTCTTTGCGAAATGCGCAAGCTGGTGGAGATTGTCATACAAGCAGCCATCATCCCCCTGCTGCCGCTCTACATCTTCGGCATCTTCCTCGAAATGACATTTACCGGCAGTGCCTACCACATTCTCCTGGTCTTTGCCAAGATTATTGTCGTCATCTTCGTGCTTCACATTACCGTGCTGCTCTATGAGTTCGTCATTGCCGGCGGACTGACACACAGGAATCCGCTAAAGCTGCTCTGGACAATGCTGCCAGCCTACTTCATGGCTTTAGGAACATCGTCGAGTGCGGCCACCATTCCCGTCACGCTACGCCAAACCAAGAAGAACGGCGTTTCCGAAGACGTGGCCAGCTTTGCCGTTCCGCTTTGTGCCACCATCCACATGTCAGGCTCTATGATGAAGATAACCTGCTGTGCCTTAACGGTATGCCTGATGAGCGGACTGCCTTACGACTTTCCGCTGTTCCTGCATTTCATGATGTTGTTGGGAGTATGCATGGTGGCAGGCCCGGGTGTGCCGGGAGGTGCCATCATGGCTGCCTTGGGTCCCTTGGCAAGCATACTGGGCTTTTCGCCCGACCAGCAGGCACTCATGATAGCCCTTTACATTGCCATGGACTCGTTTGGGACGGCCTGCAACGTAACGGGCGACGGTGCCATAGCCCTGGTACTCGACAAGCTATTCAGAAAGTAAAGCGCTGATATCCTGAAGCTTAGTGGCCACCTTGATGTGGTCTCTCCATTCACCGCGTACCACGCCCTTTGCCTGCAAGTCATCGAGCAGCGCAATGAGCGAGTCCCAGAAGCCCTTCATGTTGTAGAGGATGACCTGTTTCTGGTGATAGCCGATGGTAGCGGCAGCCACGATGGTAAAGATTTCATCGAGCGTGCCCAGTCCACCGGGCAGGGCAATAAACACGTCGCTATGGTCCTCCATCAGCTGCTTGCGGTCGCTCAGGTTGTCACAGCGCAGCTCCACATCCACGTAGTCACTCAGCCTGCCGGTCTTCTCAATAATGGTGGGTACCACGCCGATGGTCATTCCGCCAGCCTCCTTCGTTGCCTTGGCCACACACTCCATCAGACCCATGTTCACACCGCCATACACGATGCTATGGTCATTCTCAGCCGCCCAACGCCCCAACTCCTCCGTCATCTGGAAGAAGTCAGGATCAATCTGCTGGTTAGCCGAACAAAACACACAAAGCTTCATCAACTATGAACTATCAACTATGAACTATCACTTCACCCTTGTCAGCAGTACACCGCCTAACTTGACCGTCTTACCTGTATATTCAGTAAGCTCCTCTGTACCAAACTGATTTTTCAGGGTATTGGCCATTTGTTCCTCTAATTTAACATCTTTCAGTACCTCGCTTCTGTCTGCTTCACTGAAGTATTCGGACATGTCATGACCATCAACAACAACCTTAAAGTCAGTTATTTTACTTTCCACTTCGTCGAAATTCATGGCGAGAATGTTGTTCGAAAGCGCCCAAAGTCCTTTTCCTTTAGTATCAGCGTGCAGAGTGATAGTAAGAGCATGCCCCTCCGAATCCACATCAAAGACCGCCTTGATGCGGAAGTCACTACTGACATGGCCATTCTCAAGAAAATCAAATATACCAGTAACAAGAATATCTGGCTTTACTCCTTCTTCACTTTCCTCTTCAATTTTGGTTTCAAAGCTCCATTTGCCAGCCATCATCTTTTTGGTGACAGGGTTGCCGGCATGGACAAAAGTAAAGCACGCTGCACACAACAGCATGGTGAACAGCACGCGAAGTCTAAGTGTTCTTTTTTGCATTGTCTTCTTTTTATTGATTTCGGGGGGCAAAGGTACAAAATATAATACACAAAGCACAATTCACAATGCACAATTATTTTTAATTCACATTTTTTGGTATCTTTGCAACGTTAAATCGAAAATCAGGACTCCGAGCTTGCTCGTCTGAGTACCTATAAAAGGAAACAATAAACGAAGAAATCGTAAATAAATGCTAAAGGTTCTTCTCTTTGTTATTTTGCTTGGCCTGCCAGTGGCTGGGTTCGCCCAGGACGACTGGCAGCAGACCTACAGGCAGCTGTCGGACGTGGAAGATGTGGAGTCGGAGCAGTGGGAGGAGGCCTTCGAGCTGTTGAGCGACTTAGAGCGGGAGCCCATAGACATTAACAGTGCCAGCCGCGAGGAGCTGGAGGCCCTGCCCTTTCTCACAGACCAGCAGGTGGAGGAGATCATGGCCTACCGCCACAGGCACGGTGAGCTGCTGACGCCTGCCGAGCTGCAGATGATTCGCTCGCTCGACTATGCCCAGCGTCAGCTGCTGTTGCAGTTTATCAGCTTCGGGCAACGGGCACCGAAGACTACTTGGCCCCGACTGGACAGCCTGCTGCGCTGGGGCAAGCAGGAGGTGACGGCATCGCTGCGGGTGCCCTTCTACCAACGGCGGGGCGATCGCAACGGCTACTTAGGCTACCGCTACAGGCACACCGTGCGCTACAAGTTCCGCTGTGGACAGCGTCTGCAGTTCGGACTGACCGGGGCACAGGATGCCGGTGAGCCATTCATGGCTGAAGGCAACTGGCTGGGCTACGACCACTATGCCTGGTACCTCGTGGCACGCCAGTTAGGGCGCATAGAGACGCTGGCCGTAGGGCAGTACCGCCTGTCGTTCGGCATGGGACTGGTCATGAATGGCGGCTTCAGCCTGGGCAAGCTGACCACCCTACAGAACCTGGGGCGCACGGCTAATGCCATTCGTGCGAACTCTTCGCGCATGGAGAGCGGCTACTTGCAGGGAGTGGCGGTGACGGTTGATGTAGGAGGGCGAAGGTCAACACTCAACGCTCAACACTCAACCCTCAACGCTCAACCCTCCACGCTCAACCCTCCACACCTAACCCTCACCGCCTACGCCTCGCTGCGCCCCATTGACGCGACACTCAACAGCGACGGCACGGCGGCCACGCTGCTGACCAGCGGCTACCACCGTACACCAGCAGAGATGCAGAAGAAGCACAACATGACGCAAACGGACGCGGGACTGCATCTGGACTTCAGACGGGGCGGACTGCGACTGGGTGCAACGGCGGCCTACACCCACCTGAGCCGACGACTGCAGCCTGACACGAAAGCCATATACCGCCGCCATTACCCTGCAGGAACCGACTTCCTGAATGCTGCTGTGGACTACCACTACCTGTCGCACCGCCTCTCACTCAACGGCGAGACAGCCATTGACGGAAACGGGGCCCTGGCTACCATTAACAGCGTGGGCTATCAGCCGTCGGGCACGCTGAGCGTCATGGCCCTGCAGCGGTTCTACAGCTATCGGTATGCCGCCCTGCACGCCCGCAGCTTTGCCGAGGGTTCACGAACGCAGAACGAGAGCGGGCTCTACCTCGGGGCCACATGGAAACCCCTGCACCGGTTACAGCTGTCGGCCTATACCGACCTGGCTTATTTTGCCTGGCCCAAGTATTTAGTGTCGCAGTCGTCGTATGCCTGGGACAACATGGTCAGCGGCACCTACACCCGACGCAACTGGACGCTCATGGCCCGCTACAGGCTGCACCTGCGACAGCGGGACAACAAGGACAAGACGACACTTCTCAACCGTACGGAGCACCGTGGACGGCTGACCTTCTCGGCTACCGTCTCACCCGGCGTGACGCTCTACACACAGGCTGACGGGGTACGCACCGACTTTAACAGTACCGACTTCGGCCTGATGGTCAGCCAACGGGTGAATGCGGAGATAAAGGGCATAAAGATAGCTGCCGGTGTGGGCTATTTCCATACCGACAGCTACGAGGCCCGCCTCTATCTCTACGAGCAGGCACCAACTTATCAGTTCAGCTTCCCCATGCTGTATGGCGAGGGTCTGCGCTACTGGCTACTGGCAAGGGCAAGACCCATTGACCAACTGACGATTACGGCGAAGCTGGGCGTCACCAACTACTTTGACCGTGCCACCATTGGCACTGACAAGCAGCTCATTGACCACTCCTCAATGACTGACCTCGACCTCCAGGTGACGTATAAATTTTAAGGTCTAAGGCTAACATTGGTCTAAGGCCTGCTTCCCCTAAGCCTTTGACTTTAGACCTTTGACCTTAGACCTTTGACCTTAGACCGCAGCCATCTCATACACCTCGCGCATGGCCTTGCGGTCGAGCACTTCCATGGCACCCACGGTGACGGTGCCGCCACGCGAACACTTGTCGGCCATGAGGTCCAGCTCCTCGCTGGTCACCTCACGCCCCAGCAGCTCACGCAGATTGGTGGGCATGCCGATGCGGCGGTAGAAGTCCTCCATGGCGCGTATGCCCTTCTCGGCTGTCTCGTCGGGGTGGGCAAAGTCGTTCTCCACGCCCATCACGTTGACGGCAAACTGCACGAAACGGCTCAGGTGACGCTCCTTTACGTAACGGGCCCACGACGGCCACAGCGCAGCCAGTCCGGCACCGTGGGTAACGCCGAAGAGGGCGCTCAGCTCGTGCTCCAGCCGGTGGGTGGCAAAGTCTTTCTCGGTGCCGCATTCCGTCAGGTCGTTATGTGCCAGTGAGCCGGCCCACATAATCTGAGCTCGGTTGCGGTAGTCCTCTGGGTGCTCCATCACCACCAGCGCGGCATCCTTGACGGTGCGCAGCAGCGCCTCGCTGATGCTGTCGGTCAGCGTCATGTCCTCGTACTTAGAGAAGTAGCGCTCCATGGTGTGCATCATGATGTCAGTGGCTCCGGCCGCCGTCTGATAGGGGGGCAGGGTGAACGTGCGCTCAGGGTTCATCACCGCAAAGCGGCAGCGGCACAGGTCGCTGTTGACACCGCGCTTCAGCAGCCCCTCGTCCTTCGTGATGACACAGCTCGACGACATCTCAGAGCCTGCTGCCGGAATGGTGAGCACCACGCCGATGGGCAGGCATGCCTCGGGCTGCCGTCCGCACCAGAAGTCCCACACGTCGCCGTCGTAGCCCGTGCCGTAGCCTATGGCCTTTGAGGAGTCGATGACGCTGCCGCCGCCTACTGCCAGAATAAAGTCAACCTGCTGCTGACGGCAGAGGTCGATGCCCTCATACACCTTTGAGAGCAGCGGGTTAGGCACCACGCCGCCCAGCTCACACCACTGCAGGCCGGCATCTTTCAGCTGCTGTCTTACCACGTTCAGCAGGCCTGAGCGTTCGGCAGAGCCGCCGCCGTAGTGCAGCAGCACCTTGTGAGCACCGTTAGCCTTTACCAGTTCACCAATTTGTCTCTCTGCATTGCGTCCGAACACCACGCGTGTCGGAGCATAGAAGTTAAAGTCTTTCATCATAGCCGTAAAATGTTTATTTGCTGCAAAGATATAAAATAAGTACGAACCAAAGGTCGTGAACTCCGTTAAAAATGAATAATAGTGAACAATTATGAATGGTGAATTATGAATTTTTCGTACCTTTGCCGCCGAAATGAAAAGAGCGCTGCTATTATTCACGCTGGGCCTGCTGCTGCACGCTACGGCAGCCATGGCACAGACCGACCGTGCCCGGCAGGACATGGAGAGCATGGAGAGTGCCTCCTTCGTGCCGCTGGTCAAGGTGGGCAAGGTCATGGAGGGCGGCGACTCCATTCAGTACATGGAGATGTACAACGTCTATGTCTATCCCGAGCTGGAGTTCAAGAACGAGCGGCAGAAACAGTCGTACCTGCGACTGGTGAAGAACGTGAAGACCGTGCTGCCCATTGCCAAGGAGGTGAACGCCATACTCATTGAGACCGCCGAATACCTCGACCAGCTGCCCACCGAGGAAGAGAAGAACGCCCACATCAAGCGCGTGGAGAAGAGCATCATGCAGCAGTACAAGCCGCGCATGAAGAAGCTCACCTACTCACAGGGCAAGCTGCTCATCAAGCTGGTTGACCGCGAGTGCAACTCGTCGGCCTACGAAATGATCAAGGCCTTCTTCGGTCCACTGCGCTCCGGCTTCTACCAGGCCTTCGCCTGGCTCTACGGTGCCAGCCTCAAGAAGCAGTACGACCCCGACGGTGCCGACCGCCTCACCGAGCGCGTGGTGCTCATGGTGGAGGCAGGGCAGCTTTGACCTTTGAGATTTAAGAAAACAATAACAAGATGAAACAACTACTTTACATATTGAGCGTAGTGTCGGCACTGACGGCATGCAAGGGAGCAACAAAACCCGTGGAACAGACCTCACAGCCCGTAGTCAGCATACAGTTTCTGGCTGACTCCGCCTACGCCTTCTGCCAGCAGCAGTGCGACTTCGGACCCCGTACCATGAACAGCGAGGCCCACCAGCGCTGCGCACAGTGGATTCAGCAGCGCTTCGAGCAGTACGGGTGCACCGTAGAGCTGCAAAAAGCCGACCTCACGGGCTTCGACGGCACACTGCTGCACGCCACTAACATCATTGCCCGCACACCCTCTGCCCTCGGGCCCGCCAAGCGCGACGCCATACTCGTATGCGCCCACTGGGACAGCCGCCCCTGGGCCGACAACGACCCCGACGAGGCCAACCGCCGACTGCCCGTCATGGCAGCTAACGACGGAGCCAGCGGCGTGGGCGTCATGCTCGAGCTGGCACGCCTCATTCAGCAGCACCGCGACAGCCTGAACGTAGATATCGACTTCGTGTGCTTCGATGCCGAGGACTGGGGCATCCCCCAGTGGAGCAACGCCCCCGACAACGGCAACTCGTGGGCTCTCGGCTCACAGCACTGGGCAGCCGAGTATGCAGCCCGGAACATGAACCGCTACCGCTACGGCATACTGCTCGACATGGTGGGCGGACAGGGTGCCCGCTTCTATCAGGAGCAGATGTCAATACAGTACGCCCCCAACATTGTTGACCGCGTGTGGGTGGCTGCCAAGACGGCCGGCTACGGCAGCCTCTTCCCCGCTGAGGACGGCAACGCCATTACCGACGACCACATACCCGTCAACCAGGTGGCCGGCGTGCCCTGCATCGACATCATTGCCCACTACCCCGACTGCCGCCAGAGCTCCTTCGGCCCCACGTGGCACACCGTCAGCGACGACATGCAGCACTTAGACAAAGGCGTGCTCCAGGCCGTAGGGCAAACCCTCGTACAGGTGCTGTTCAGCGAGAAGTGAAGTGCTGCACCACGCGTTTGACAAAACTCTCTTCGTCAAGCGGCAGGCCATAAAAGCCGAAATTGGCATGCGCACCATCCTGATTGACACCGCAAAACATCCAGTCATGCGACGGGTCAGCAAGCGTTATTTCTGCAGGTTCAGCCGCACGCCCAGTTGCAGGTTGAAGTTCGTAGGCTTTTCCTTCCAGTAGTTTTCGAGGTGACTGCCGTTATCGAAATAATGACTAATGCCCGGCTCTGCATAAAGGCTCAGGTTTGGAACAATGTCGTAAGCAACTCCCACACTTCCACGCACAGACCACTGTAAACGGTCACGCCCTAAAGGCTGAACTACGCCCTCAGTCTCGAAATGTGTTTTGATGTTCCAGTCAGCTTCAGCCCCAGCCGAGAGATAGGCTTTGAATCTGCCACGACTATACACTTGGTAGGACAAGTTAAGTGGTATGCCTAAATAATGCAGGGTCTGTTTTTGTCTGATTTCCTGTGTATTTATGATTTGCGAAAAGTCAGACTTCATGTAGGTATAGACAAGACCTGTATTGACGGAAAGGCGCGGCCTCAGCCAGTAACTGACGCTTAGGCCAACAGAGATTGGCAAATAGTGGTGCTGCCGTTCTTCGTAGCCATTAAGATAGACTTCCTTCTTTTTCATAAGCCTTATGTTGCCGGCATCGTAGGTTTGGTTATAGTTTTGTAACAACTCGTCAGCCATCAACACTCCGTTTACTGCACTTTGGTCTGCTAATCCATTAGAAGCGTAAATCCCTATGGTGGTGAGGGGTGAGCGTTGAGCGTCGAGCGTTGAACGTTGAGGGGTGAGCGTTGAGGGTTGAGCGTCGAGCGTTGAGCATTGAGCGTCGAGCGTCGAGCGTCGAGGGGTGAGCGTTGAGCGTCGAGGGGTGAGCGTTGAGGGTTCTTGCTCCGGCAAGTGTTCCTGCGGGCCGAGCGGAGCGTTGAGCGAATCTTCGTACCTCGCACCTCGTACCTCGACCTTCGACCTTTGACCTTTGACCTTTGACCTTTGACCTTCGACCTTTGACCTTTGACCTTCGACCTTTGACCTTTGACCTTCGACCTTCGACCTTTGACCTTCTACCGGACGAACGTAAGCAACCTCGGGAGCATCAGAAGCCAGCCACCAATAACTGCCCCCCAGAACAAGGCAGACTACGGAAGCTGCCGCTATCCAACGGCGCAAAGTCATGAAACGAGCCTTGCGGGGCTGAGGCTGTGCATTAATCGCGGCCTCAATGTCACCCCATAAGCCCTCAGGCGCAGCCACCTTGTGCTCCGCCAGCTTGTCGTGCAGTTGTTGTGTCCACTTATCCTGTTTCATGTTTCTTGTTCTTTTAAGTATTCCCAGATCATTGTTTTCAACATTTTGCGAGCCCTGAAGAAGATAGAGGATGACGTGCTCTCCTTAATGCCGAGCTGTTGACCTATTTCCCTGTGTGAGCTGTGTTCAAAGACGTAGAGATTCAGCACAACACGGTAGTTGGTTGGCAGCCGGCCTATCATCTCCAACAGCACGTCGGGCGGTACCTCCTCCATGTCGGTTTCTTCTTCTGGCTCGTCAGGTATGCTGTCCACCGTCATGAAATGCTCTTGCTGACGCAGGTAGTCTATGGCACTATTGACCACGATGCGGCATACCCACGACTTCAGCGTCCCTTCACCACGGTAGTTAAACTTATCAATAGAGGTCAGAATCTTGACAAAGCTGTCTTGTAAGACGTCACGTGCCACTTCATGCTGCGGAATATACCTTAGCGCAACGCCCATGGCATAGTCCGAGTAGCGGTCGTAGAGCCGGTGCAGCGCAGCCCGTTCGCCGTTGTTGATTGCTTCTAACAGTTGTCGTTCAGTTTCCAACGCCCTTATCTTATTCGCTCTGTTGTATTATAATATAAGGTAACAGGTGCATCCAGCCTTCGTTCGGTTTTTTCCCGTGTGTCGCCATCTATGATGACATAGCTACTTATGGGCAAGCCAATAGTCCATTGCTGACTGTCCGTTCTATAGACGGCATTACCTTTTTGTGGAGACAATAGCACAACCATGTAGTATTTGCCCCCCAGCTCGACATCGAAAGTGGCATTATTGTAGAACTGTTCCCCGCTTTCTACCTTGTTTACGGACGGAGTGAAAGCCAGAAAAACGGCTTTATCCGAGTATCCCAGTTGCTGCAAATAGAATCGGGATGACATGTTGGCAAAATCAACCGTTGTGTCAAGGTCGGGGAAGCACAGGCTGATAAGATAGTCTTGGGGCAGCATCACACTCAGATATTCGTTCAGCCAGTCATCCGGCAGTAGCACTTTCAGTTCGTCCCCTACCACCAAGCGTTCTGTTCCCACCATCTGCTGGTTGACAGTCCACTCCCCGTTGTAAATGCCCTTGCCCATGCTTTTAAGGTCATCACTCTCTATGCCCTCCGAATTCTTAAGAATAGCATCATCACCATTAGCATGACAACCCGTCAGCAACACTGCTACTATAGTAGCACCTACTACTAATTTCGTCTTCAAAAATTCTCTCATAGCCACTCTTTTTTTAGATATAACGGGAAAATACAGAAATCTTGCACTTTCAAGGTTTTTTTATTTGCATTTCCCTCTCTCTTCATACGGTTGCAGTTGAATATGGCTTGGAGAGGAGTGCCGTTTCTCTCGGAGAAAAGAGAAATAATTTTTGAAAAAGACCCTTTTGAAGTGCAGGATTTGGACACTTGCTTCGTTTATAGGGAAAGTAACGCTTGAAACAATAAACATATTATTCATTATGATGAAAAAGAACATTTTAGTATTCAGCTTAGCCCTGACAGCTCTTTTATTGTCAGGCTGTAAAACCAATGACGATGGTGACTATATTAGCAATAACACGTTTCCAACCGGACGTGTTCTCACCAACTCAGCAGTCAGCGGCGACAAGTTTGGCGACTTTACAGACAACCCCTTCGTGTCAACCGCCAGTCAGCCAGTCAGTACTTTTTCGGTAGATGCCGACGGAGCCTCGTACGCCATTGTCAGAAAATATCTGCGCAATCAGTACACCATTCTTCCATCAATGGTACGAATTGAGGAATTCCTCAACTATTTTACTTTTAACTACCCTGCTCCTCAAGACGGTCAGGCAGTTGCCATTAATGCAGAAGTTGGTGCTTGTCCTTGGAATTCGGGCCACTACCTGCTGCGGTTAGGCATAAAGGGCAAAGAACTGACAGACAGCGAAATGCCGCGAGCCAACTTCGTGTTCCTCATTGATGTTTCTGGTTCCATGCAGTCAAACGACAAACTGCCCATGCTGAAAACAGGACTAATGAATCTGGTAGATTTGCTGAATCCTGACGACCGCATATCCATCATCACCTACTCAGGAAGAGTGAAGAAACTCATAGAATCAACTCCAGTGCGCGAAGCAGACAAGATTAAGACTGCCATTCACCAGCTTAGAGCTTCAGGAAGTACTGATGGAGGCGAGGCACTGAAGATGGCTTACGAAGAAGCCCTGACCAACTATGACCCAACGGCCAATAACCGCATTATCATGGGAACCGACGGTGATTTCAATGTGGGTGTTACCAATACAGATGCACTGGTTGAAATGGTAGAGACCTATGCCCAAAAGGGCATCTACATGACCTGTTTAGGCTTTGGACTTGGCAACCTGAACGACAGCATGATGGAAAGAATCAGCAATTCCGGCAATGGAAACTATTACTATATTGACGATGAGGAAGAGCTGGTAAAGGTCTTTGTTACTGAGCGGGGGCGATTTGTCAGTGTGGCTAACGATGCCAAGTGCCAAGTAACGTTCGACAGCAGAACTGTCAGCCAGTACCGCCTCATTGGTTATGAAAACCGCGTAATGGAATCTGAAGACTTCGACGACGACCAGAAGGATGCTGGTGAAATAGGTGCCGGGCAGACCATCACCGCACTCTATGAGATTGTGCTGGCAGACGGCTATAACAAGACTGACGGCAATGCCCCCTTTGTTACCTTCGACTTCCGCTACAAACAGACATTACAAGATGCCAGCATATCATTGCAAAAGACGCTGAGCATCTACGACATATTCTACAAAACCACACTTTCCGATGACTTTTACTTTGCTGCTGGCGTGGCAGCGTATGGCATGCTGCTGCGCCAGTCCCCTTACAAGGGTCAGGCCACACTTGAAATGGCTCGTGAGCTGGTTAGAATAGGTCATTTCTACGACCCTGACGGCAGCCGGACAGGACTGCTCAACCTGATGGGAACCCCACCCCGCTACAATGAGAGGTAATTTCCGTTATTATGCTATTCAAAAAAAGGGGAGCTGCAGCTTCTGCTGAGAAAGCGGGCTGCAGTCCCCCCCTTTTTTGGGGTTCTTGCCGTGCAAGCGTCCCTGCGGGCCGAGCGGACGTTAACGTTAAAAAAAATACTTCACGGTGTCGCTGACGTTCTGGCGCTCGTAGTAGGCCTTGTAGTCGTTGCCGCCGTAGCGCAGGCCGAGGTCTTCGCCTGCCAGTGCGTCGGCCACGCCCTTGTAGGCCCACTTGCGCAGGAAGGAGGCATCCCAGAGGTTGGGGGTCTGTCCCTTCAGCCAGTACTCGTGCTCGTCGTCAGCATCGGTAAGGCTCCAGATGGTGATGCCGCTCTGCTGGGCCTCGGGCACGTTGGCAAAGTACGACTCGAAGATGGTGCGGTAGGCATCGGCCTGTGCCTTATACTGGGCTGACGAGGGTGAGCTGGTGCCCAAGGATACGTCGAGCTCGGTGACGCGGATGAGCTTGCCGGTGGCAGCCAGCTCCTTGAACTGCTGGTCAACGCGCTGGCGCAGCTCGGCTACGCGGGCGGCGTTGTTGTCGGCATCGTCGCTGGTGCCGCTGAGCGTGACGTGCATCTGTGTGCCTATGCCGTCAACGATGGGTGAGCCGTTGGCTGCGTCGATGTCCTTGACGAACTGTATGACGGCGGCCCGCTTGGTGTCGCTCGACTCGAGGTTGTAGTCGTTATAGAAGAGCTTGGTCTCAGCGGGCAGGTACTGACGGGCCAGCTGGAAGGCCTTGACGGGATAGTCCTTGACGTAATAGCCCCAGTACCAGTGGCCGCCGCCCCAGTTGAGGGTGAGGCCGTCGGCCTCGGTCTCGGTGGGCTCCTCGTCGTAGTAGGTGACATCCTCGTCGGTCCATGAGCCGCCGAAGACGTTGTCAACGCCACGCACGCGGTTGCCCTGGCCGTCGGTGATGGCCTCGTTGATGACGTCGTAGGCCACGGGCGTGACACCTTTCTCCTTGAGGTGGTCGGACATGCCCTTCACCCACGACTCCATGGCACCCAGCAGCAGCTCGCGCTTCTCCTCGGGCGACTTGAGCACGTAGTAGCTGTTGGCACGGCGCGGAGCGAGGAGCGGAGCGCTCTGGTCCTTGGCAGGCCCGAACTTCACGTCGTCAATCCAGTAGGTGCCGCCCACCTTGCCGAAGTTAATGATGATGCGGTTGGCATCGTCGTAGGCCGGTGTGAACTCGGTCTCGCAGAGCACCCAGTCGGTGCCTATGTTGAAGTCGGTGTAACCGCCCTGTGAGCCGTAGGTGGTGCTGTTCTGATACTGGAACTGCAGGTAGCCGGCAGCGGTTGACGACTTGGCGTAGAACTGAATGATGTACTTCTTCGCGGGGTCGAGCGGCGCATCGAAGGTGTAGGCATTCTGTGCCTCCCACGAGTTGCCGTCGCCGTTGTTCTGGAGCCGGAGCGAGTAAGTGCCGCCGTGGGCCTCGTCGCTGACGACGGAGGCATCGGCCTTGTTAGAGCCCCACGAGCCCCAGCCCTGGGTGTCGCCGCTCTCGAAGTCGGTGGCCATCATGAGCTCCATGGGGTCTTCCTGCTTGGGTCCGAACTCAATGTCGTCAATCCAGTAGGTGCCGCCCACCTTGCCGAAGTTGATGATGATGCGGTTGGCATCGTCGTAGGCCGGTGTGAAGGAGTGTTCGCAGGTGGTCCAGTCGGTGCCTACGGCGAAGTCGTGGTAACCGCCCTGTGAGCCATAGGTAGAGCCGTTCTGATACTGGAACTGCAGTGAGCCGGCAGCGGTTGACGACTTGGCTTTGAAGCGGATGGTGTATTCGGTATCGGGGTCGAGGGGCACGTCGAAGGTGTAGGCAAACTGTGCCTCCCAGGCATTACCGTCGCCATTATTGCTGAGCACCATGGCAGGCGAGCCGTCGGGGCCTGCGCCGGCAGTAACGTCGGCACCGGCCTTGTTGCTGCCCCATGAGCCCCAGCCGCCAGAGGTGCCGCCGTTGAAGTCGGAGGCATCGCCGGGCAGCATATTCTTGATGTCGCTGTCGGACTCCACGACGAGCGTGGGTGCGATGAGTGACTTCAGGTAGGTCTGGCTCTGCTGTGTGTGCCAGAAGAAGTTGTGGCCGTAGAGGGGCATGCCGTCAGCCTGCAGCATGTCGAGCGAGGCGTCGAGGTTGGCGAAGTTGAGTGCTCCGCTATTACCCACAATGGCGTCCATCTTCATGGCATTGCCCCAGGTGACCATCTGGAAGTTGGCCACAGCCAGCGCGTGGCGTGCGTCCTCGCCCATGTAGATGTCCTTGCCTATTCCTAAGCCGAGCACCATGTTGGGGTGGTTCTCAGCGGCGTATGTCTTCAGGTCGCCGTAGTTGGCCAGCACCTCTTTTACCTCAAGGGGTATCTCGGCGGTGGTAACGCCGAAGTGGCCTTCGGGTGTGCCCCACTCCATGATCTGGTCGTCGCAACCAGTAAGCAGCATCGCTGATGCCACTACTGGTAATATGATTTTATTCAGTTTCATAGCTGTTTGCATTTAGATGGGTTATTGTTCGGGTTCTGCATCGTTGAAGTCGCTCACCGTAACGGGAGTGGTGTTGACTACGCGCAGGTTGTCAATATAGATTTTCTGCGTGAAGAGAGAGGCGGGGTACTTGACGCCGAGGTTTTCGTCCTCCAAGTCAGCATTGACGAAGAGGAAGAGGAAGTTGCTGTAGCTTCCGGCCAGACGGTCTTCGCAAATTTTCTGGAAGGTGACGTCGGGAGCCTCCGTCGGGTCGTAATTGCCGAAGGCTGTCATCGGTATGGTGATGGTCTGCCAGCGCTGGCCCGTGGTGAAGGGGGCGTGGGTGCCGTCCTCCTTGTTGAACCAGGGCACCCAGACGGTAGCGGTGTTGAAGTACTGCGAGCTGTACTTGGTGCCGTTGGAGCCGTAACCGTAGTTGGAGAGGTTGTTCTGGAGCGAGATTTCGAGCTGTCCGCTCAGGTCCCAGGGCTCGGGCACGTAGATGTCGAACTGCAGGGCTACGTTGGCAGCGCTGGTTGAAGCAGGAATTATGCCGTACATGCGTGAGCCCCAGTCGTCTTCGCCGCTCTTGTCACCAGCCGTGGCCCAGTAGAGTGAGTTGGAGCCGGCATCCAGTCCTCCGGCATCGAGCTTCACGTTGGGCACCAGCATGGCCACCTTGCCTCGTCCGGTGCTGAGGGGATCGTCAACGAGGTCCTCTGTGCCGTAGGTAGCACTCCAGGAACCCAGACCGCCCTTGTCGTCGAAGTTGGTGATGTAGGTACGGAACTCATTGAAGTAAGGCGGCGTTACGGCGGTGCCATTGGCTCCCTCGCTGGTGATGGAGCCAGCCACGCTGAGGTCGGCTGACGCAGGAACGGTGAACGTGTAAAACTTTCCCTCCTCATCGCTGACGATGCCGCTGGTAACCTCGGTGCCGTCAGGCAGTGTCACCTTGGTGGTCTCCTGCAGGTTGGAACCCGTGACGGTGACTGTCTCGCCAGCCATAGGCAGCGTGTTGTCAACGCCGCTGATGCTGGGTGCCGAGGCACGCACGGTAAAGGGATAGACGAGCTGGGTGCCGTCCTTAATGAGCGTAATGGTGTTACGCACTGACTCGTCGGCCTTCTCAACGGGTGTTTCGCTGTTCAGCGTCACCCAGATGTTATTATCGGTCATCAGGGCATTGTTGAAGTAGGTCTCATAGCCATTGATGAGCACCTTCTTCAGCCCGGTAAAGCCAGAACCCTGAATACGGATGAGCTGTCCGAGGCGGGCAAAATCTACTTCACGGTCCTTATTGACCTCGTCGTCAATATTCTCAAGGAACACCTTGTCAATCTTCATGGGCGTGGAGCCGCTGTCGTCGTCGCTTTTGCAGCCCGTGAAGGCCACTACTGCAAGGGCGAGGCACAAAGTGCTAATATATTTCATTGTTTTCATCGTCATTTTACTTTTATACCTTTTACTTTATTACCTTTTTAGAATAGAGCATCGTCACTGACTTCACGCTCGCCGAAGGTGTAGGCCACGGTGGCAATGTTGCCGCTGGCATCGGGCTTCAGCAACGGGTTCTTGGTCTGGTCAGTGTCGGCAATGGGCAGCCGGAGGTTGGCAGCTGTTGCCACGGCAACGCTCGGACCGGGGGCTGCATAGGTGTCAGAGAGCTTGTACTCGTGGGTTGACGAGGTGTAGTAGCTGGCATTGCGGTGCTGGTTGTTGACGTAGTTCACCACCTCCTGCTGCTGGTAGTAGCCACGACGCACGAGGAAGTACCAGTAGAGGCCCTCGAAGGCTGTCTCCACACGGAACTCATGGCGTATGTCCTCGTAGCCTATCTTGCTCTTGGCAGGCACACCGGCACGGGTGCGCAGGGCGTTGAACAGGGCGAGTGCCGTAGCGTCGGTAGTGGTGGCATTGTTGCCCAGCATGGCCTCGCAGTAGTTCAGATAGACCTCTGCCAGACGCATCATGTAGGTGTTGATGCCCGAGTTGTTGTTCACGGCGATGCCGTTGACGGCATTGGTACCGATGACGTACTTCTTGACATTGGCACCCTGTGAGCCTGCATTCTCCGACTCTCCGTAGATGTAAGGCTTCTCGGGGTCGGTAGAGAGCTCGGGATAAACCTCGCCGTAAGACGCTATGGAGTAGTGACGGCGGACGGCATCGTCAACAGTGGTGCCGAGGGTCGGGTCGGCATACTCCTTGAACTCTTCCCAAAGGTCGTAAGAGCAGTAGGTGGAACCACCCCACGAGTTACCCTGGTTCACCTGGGTGCTCCAGGCGAGGAAGCGCGTCATCGACTGTGCCAGGCCTGCAGGTGCACCGGCCTGCCACTGCAGCTGGAAGATGCTCTCGGCATTGTTGTTCTGCGTCTTGTAGTCGAAGAGGTCGGCATACTTGTCAAGCAGCTGGAACGGACCCTCGCTGATAACTTTGGCAGCGGCCTTACGGGCAGCGTCGAGGTAATACTCGTTACGGGTGCCGCGGTTCATGTCGGTTGCAATGTTGGTGCCGTCGTAGCGTCCGGTAGTGGTCAGTCCTGCCATCGACAGGTACAGGCGGCTCAGCATGGCGTAGGCAGCATACTTGTTGATGCGTCCGGTGCCGGGCGACGATGCGGGCAGGTTGACAGCGGCATACTCCATGTCGCGAATGGCAAACTCCATGGCGTCAGTCTGGCGCGCGGGAGCCACCACATAGTTGTTGACCAGGTCCTGCGTGTTCTCGTAGATAACGGCACAGCCCCACAGCGAGCTAATGTACCAGTAGGCCAGTCCGCGCATGAAGCGGGCTTCGGCTATGCCCTGACGCTTTCCGGCATCA